>Ga0214927_100181_pt1 | contig 26767 bp, 24 predicted proteins | sample Stichaenrichm16X_FD_168612 | JGI IMG/M metagenome (GOLD analysis project Ga0214927, IMG submission 168612) | Xylose enriched microbial communities from anaerobic bioreactor in Madison, Wisconsin, United States - 16X | ecosystem: Engineered > Bioreactor > Anaerobic > Unclassified | place: USA...
CATCTGAACGTGGTGTACTGGTTGCTTTTCTCTTCTTGCCATAATAATAGGCCCTCCATGAATTAAAATAATTGTATCATGAAAGACCCTATATGAAAACTTTTACAGACTTTTTTTCAAACTCTCTCAATACCTATTATGCAGCTTTCGTAGTATCCATCTCCAGTTGTACGCGGGCCGCTGATGACTTCATATCCATCCTTTTTCAGTTCTGCGGTCAACTGGTCAACCTTTTCTTTGCTGCCGACTGAAAATGCAATATGTATGTAACCCGTGTGGGCAGCATTCTTTTCAAGATCAGCCATTTCCGGCTTATTCATGATCTCCAATCTGGATCCATCTGAGAAGCTTAAAAAATATGAACGGAAATCAGTTTTTAAATTATGGTATCCAGAATTAGCGGCAGCGTCAAAATATTTTACAAAGAAATTTTTGACACTATCCAGATTCTTCAAACACAAAGCACGGAATTCCTATGCTGCCTTTTTCTTATTTTCCTTCTTATTCGTAATACTGCTCTATTGCCAATAAAAAAGTGCAGGCAGCCCAATCTACATACGCTTTCCTTGTATCACCTTACATCCTTTCAAATTTCGTGTATAGTTCTTTTTCTTCTCTTTCGATTCTCTGTGAAAGTTTCCTGACAATACCGTTCCACTCTCTGGCAAGTCCCTCCTTGTTCTCCAAGATTCCGGTTTTAGTATTATATCTGGACTTAAATTTATTAAATTCGCCTATGAGGCCACCCATTTCGTCCTGATATCTCTTGGCAAGTGTTTTCACAGATGAATCATTGCTTTCGAGCAGCTTTGGGTATAAATATCTATCCTCTGAATTAAGATGTACATTAAGAAGGCCTGAAAGTCTGCTGATTTCCCGACCAATATCAAAAGCATTGTCCTCAATCGAACCACTTGATATCAGCTTTGTGATTGCCTCAACCTGTGCTGCTATTTTTTTATGAGTCTCTATATAGCTTTGTATTAACATAACATTGACCTCCTGTTCGTTTGATGTGATTATATCAGAGATAGGAAGCAATTAATGTTGTAAAAGCAACTTATCAAAAGCATATTGCTGGTTATTATCCAAAATTAGATTTAAGTACACGAAAACACCGTCCAGATTTGACTGGTGCTTTGAAATTATTTCAGCTGTCTATTTTCTGAATCCATGGTTCAATCATATACAGAGGGATATTAAATAACAGTTCCACGGTTAAACTCGTGGGCATTTATCAAAGTAACGTAAAATCCGAAGACTCATTCCAATGCCATCCCATATTTATTGCCCATTCAACGAGGTCGTAATCAGTCTGCTCTGATTCGCCGTTGGTGCATCTTGAAAGCTCTGTAAAGTCATCACCACCATCATAAATGGCTTTTTCAATGATATGGTGCATATCCTTTTCAACACTCCTGAAGATGTCAGAACCAGAGCGGCATAAGGAATTATCAGAGATTTGATGGGAAGTTATCTGCGTACAGAATTTGTACAGATAGTATTCCTGGAGTACACATATCCTTCTACAAATCTATTGAACATCCACTCTGGATAAACGCTGGCAATGTCTGTTCTGCCGCTAATATCTATCAACATAAGATTTTATGCCTTTCTCACGATATCCAAGTTGGCACTGTTAATAATTTTTTTCAAAATGCTGATAATCTTTGAGAGAGTGCCAGTTCCCACCCCATGTAAATCCATGTTTTTTGAAAAGCTTATAGGCCAGATCATTTTCATCTATCTTATGGTCGAATTGATTTTTTCTGTCGGCATAATCGACACCGTTTGCCGGAGCCACCTTCTCCTTTCCGTTCTTATCATACGTTATGCATGGATTGTAGAGCGGATTGATATCTATCGCAAGACCGAGAGAATGATTCGACAGCTTAGATGAACCAGCGATCGGCCTGTAATTAAAGCAGCTCGTGTTGTCCGCCTCCATCGAAGCCTCATCATCCCCGTCGAAGTCATCGACAAGCCTTATGCTTTCTATCTCATAGCTGCTGTCGTACAGCTCGGAAAAAATCCCCATTACATCATCAGCTATCTTTTTGCTGCAGATCATCTCCCCCGACTGCGTCTCACCGTTAAAATCGACATATTTCACCCTGCAGTATCTCAGATCCCCGATACTGACCCTGCATTTTGACGCATCCTTCGGGTATGAGATGCCTTTTATCCTGCTAAGCACCTTCTTACCGATTTTCTCGTAATAAAAGCCTTCCCTGTAAGTGACGCGGCTTTTCTTTTGTTTTGATGATGCAGCCGACTTATCATCTTTTTTGCTGTTCTTTGATTGCGCGGTGGCTGTCTTACCGTGCCTGGACTTTACGGATAAGCTGCTGTCTGAGGATGTTTTAGCTGAGTCTTGTTCATTCTGATCAGATTCATTATCTGCTTCTCTTTCAGATTTGATCCCTGTCTCTGTTTGATGCGTAAGCTGCCTGTCTTTGCTCTTAATACTAAGATATATGACAAGGGAAAAGGCCGCTAAAAGCAGTGAGATTATAATAATAAGAATTTTGTTTCTGTTCTTCCTGTTCATTTTTCTCCCTTTAATTCTCCATCAAAACATCTATTTAAAAAATATTAGTTAGATGACATTTTTATTATACTATTTCCAAACCATCGTAGCAACTTCATATAAATCAAGTATCTCAGTGCCATATCTGGTATAATATACTTATACGAAATCTGAAAGGACATCATATATGTCGTTTGTAAAAACGCAAAAATCGCAAGTTAAAATGGAAATTTACTCATTTTAACTTGTACTAAACATAAGATCAAAATACATATATGCTGGATGAAAGGAAAATACGATGAAAGAAACTTGGAAACCAGGGAATATGCTCTACCCGCTGCCTGCAGTTTTGGTCTCGACCAGGGGGACTGATGGGACAGACAATCTTTTTACAGTCGCCTGGACCGGCACGATCTGTACGAACCCGCCGATGCTTTATATCTCAGTTCGAAAAAGCCGCTTCTCCTATAAGGCTCTCCATGAGACTCATGAATTCGGTCTTAACTTGACTACTGAAAAATTAGTCAGAGCTGTCGACTACTGTGGTGTTGTAAGCGGCCGGGATCACGACAAGTTCAATGATTGCCATCTCACCAAAGAAAAAGCAGATAAAATAAATGTGCCACTTGTAGCCGAAAGTCCTGTTACGATCGAGTGCCGCATTGTAGAAGAAAAGGAGCTCGGTTCACACGTCATGATGATCGCTGACGTCCTTGCAGTACACGCAGATACCAGGTATATGGATGAAAAAGGCCGTTTCGCTTTAGAAATGGCGCATCCGATCGTCTATTCCCATGGCACCTATTTTTCACTGGAAAAGCCTCTCGGCACATTCGGCTATTCTGTAAAGAAGAATCATCATCGCAGAAGTGATTTTTATGGCAAAAAAAAACGCCAGAGTGAGAAATAAATTCCCGAACCCTGGCGTCTGTTGTCACTTTTTTAAACAGCTTGTAAACTAATTACATGAGCTTCTTGTACATCTCAATGATCTGCTCTGCTGTAGCTTCTCTCGGGTTACCTGGATAGCAGGCATCGTTTAAAGCGTCCTTGGCAAGCTGTGGAAGATCTTCTTCTCTGATCCTGTCGTTCTTCTGAGGGATCTTTACATCCTCTGAAAGTTTCCTTACAGCGGCGATAGCTGCGTCACGATACTCTTCCTGACTCATGTCGTCAACGCCCTCAACTCCCATAGCGCGGGCGATCTCACGATACTTCTCACCAGTGTAGTCTCTGTTGAACTCCATACTGATCGGAAGGAGCTGTGCACATGCCATACCATGAGGTGTGTCATAGTGAGCTGAGAGGCAGTGAGCCATAGAATGGTCGATTCCAAGACCTACGTTTGAGAATCCCATTCCTGCAATATACTGTGCCATAGCCATTCCCTTGCGGCCCTCTGGCTCGTTCTTTACTGCTGAACGAAGATTCTGTGAAATAAGCTTTATAGCCTCAAGATGGAACATATCTGTGATCTCGAAAGCTGCCTTTGTGGTGTAGCCCTCGATAGCGTGTGTCAGAGCGTCCATACCGGTGCACGCTGTAAGTCCGGCCGGCATTGATGACATCATATCCGGGTCAACTACTGCGATGTATGGGATATCGTTCGTATCAACGCATACGAACTTTCTCTCCTTCTCAGGATCTGTGATAACGTAGTTAATAGTAACCTCTGCTGCTGTTCCTGCTGTAGTAGGTACTGCGATTGTTGGAACTGCATGATTCTTTGTAGGTGCTACGCCCTCAAGTGAACGAACATCTGCAAACTCCGGGTTATTGATAATAACGCCGATAGCCTTTGCAGTATCCATCGATGATCCGCCTCCGATGGCAACGATGGCGTCAGCCCCTGCATCCTTGAATGCAGCAACACCGTCCTTGACGTTCTGGATCGTAGGATTCGGCTTGATTCCTGAATAAACAGTGTAGGCAATCCCAGCCTCATCGAGAAGACTTGTTACCTTTCCGGTAACACCAAATTTAACGAGATCCGGATCAGAAGTAACAAAAATCTTCTTGTATCCGCCCCTGCGGATCTCTGGAACTATCTCCTGAATAGCTCCTGCCCCATGATAAGAAATGCTATTAAGCACAATACGATCAGCCATTTTAACCCTCCTTTGGTAAAATGTGGCTTATTAACTGTAACAATAATATTGTACTTTATTTGGCTGAATAATCAAGTTATTAATTTTAATTTAAAAATATTTTTTAAAGCATAAATATCTTTTAATCATTGCCAAATTATCCCGCCTGGCGTATAATTTTAATCAGAAATAAAAACTTTATTACACCGTAAGGCCCTATGGCAGACGTGAGGATATATATGAAATTAAAACGTATTTTTTCTATATTTACAGCTTGTGTTATGGTTACCGCTTCATTCAGCGGATGTGGCAAAACTACTGCTACATCGGCCAGTTCTCAGGCATCTGCAGTCTCTTCGCAAAAATCCAGTACATCTGACGCAGAGCAGAAATATTCTGATTCGTCTGTCCTTTTTTCAAAAAATACTGTGTATAACGATGACACAGCTTCAGATGATTCAGGCATATTCTCTACAAGTTACGACACTTTTACGATTGACGATATAGAGGGTGTTATCTTCGGAAAAGATGCATCTCCACAGGCATCGCCGAATCTTAGATCTGCTCTTAAAGATTACAACACAAGCGTGAAGAGATTAAACGCATCTTCATTTAGAACTTTAAAAAAACAAGCCGATCCGGAATACAAAAAGCATAAAAAGAACTGGAATTACAGCAGCTACTCAGACCAGATCACTTCATCTGTAATGCGCGCAGATGATGATATTTTAAGTATCTATACTACTGATGTATTTTATGCAAACGGCGCACACCCGTCCACTACATTTTCGGCCTTCAACTATGACTTAAAAACCGGCCGAAAGATAACGCTTTCGAACCTTTTTTCAAATAAAAAGGAGCTTGCCGCCGCACTCGCAGACGACCTCAAATCCCAGTATCCAAATGTTACATTTGCGGCTGATTCGTCAGAAAATGGCGGGACATTAAAGGGCAATATCTTAAATCTTTTAAAGGACAATGGTTCAGATGGAGCTGTCGCATTTTACATGACTCCGACAGGTGTAAGCTTCACATTTGCTCCATATGCTCTCGCATCATACGCAGCTGGCTCGTTTAAAGTGGAATACTCATACGATTCCGGCGCGCTTACCGGAAATTTTAACAGTAAATATGCAGGGCCTGGTACACTGAAGGGAAAATTCATTCAGTTGTTCCCGGGAGACAGCAGGAATTTCACCGAAAATCAGGACAAAGTCTATAATATTTCCATTGCCGAAGAGCCTTCGAAAGACACAACCTTAGACGATCCGTCCGATTATGATGTGACAGTGAAATTTAATGGGAAGAAAAATAAATCGACGATCCACTCGTTTGAAAATGACTACTATCTCGCCGAAACCAAAGGCGGAAAATACTATCTTTTCGTCGGAACGCATGAGGAAAACGACCTCCAGTCGATTTACATTTACGATCTGAATGGAAGCAGGATTAACGATCCCGACGAATTTGAAGACGGCTTTTACGACAGCGTGCCGACAAATACCGATGGGTTCTCAGCCGGGATCAGATCTGATACGATGAGCACTTACACTACAATGGGATATTTTACGGTCTCGGATGGAGAACTAAAGGCAAAATCCAAATGGTTCGCCGCTAAAGAAGCCAATTTAAATGCCCTGACTTTAAAAAAAGACATGACATTTAAGACAGCCTCCGATACATCAGCTTCCCCGGAAAAGCTCTCCTTTAAAGACGAAAAGCTCACCGCCGGAACCAAACTCCAATTCCTTCGAACCGATAACAACAAAACAACCGACCTGATCACAGATGACGACCAGATCATCCGTGTAACGATCGACTCGAAGGACAAATATCCTCAGACCATTAACGGCAAGTCGATAGAGGACATCTTCAAAGGCATCGTCTTCGCCGGCTGAATTTCGGGACAGTAGGGACGGTTCTTTTTGTCCCATTATCAGACATTTCAGTCAAATGTTCGCCAGTGCAGACACGAACGGACGGCGAGCTCAGTGCGCGTTTTCTGCTTGCTCGCGCTCGTCTATCTGCCGCCCTCTGGCCAATATATGGTTTAATAATGCTTATGGTTTAGGCGGATGGCCAACCGGGCGGCAACATCGCGCTCGCGCACGACGAAAACGCTGAATTCGCTCGTCATCCGTTCATATCTGCACTGGCTGATTTTGCAGGAATTACAATGGGACAAAAAGAACCGTCCCTACTGTCCCATTATTTTTTTATCTTCTTTGAAACTGCATCGTAGAGGATCTTGTAAACGTTGTAGGCATGAGTTCCATCTTTCGGATCACTGAACGGATTCTTTGTATGAACGAGTTCCTGATTCATGTACTTCTTATCGCCTGTGGCATTGATTCCGATGTAGGCATCTCATGCACCCATTGTCCATCCGGCTGCATAGTTGGTATAGAGAGGAATGGCTTTCCAGTTCTTTCCGCCGTACTTGTCTGATCCCATATCGGTTCTGTTGTTAAACATCGTGATAGAAGCTTTCAAGTCTTTGTCCTCACCCAGCTTGATGCTTGAGTAAGTCAGCTTACTGCTGTTTGAGCTGGCTTTGCTTCCTCCGGTGCTTTTTCCGCCACATGCTGCCATCGAAAGGCACATGGCTGATACAAGTGTAAGAGTTAAAATTCTCTTCTTCATTTGAGTCCCTCCTTCAATAACGGACTGTTCACATTAACTTAACCCCGCCTCATTTCTGAAGCTAATTTAATTATACTCATTAACTTAATTTAGCCAAGAATAAATTGGCCTTTTGCACCAATTTTAGTTATCTTGTCCAGTTAATTTAGCTTTAATTTGTGCAGCTTTACTAATTAATTTAGTTAATTTTTCTTTTTGTAAATCTTTTTAGCTGATTTTCCTTTAAAAAAATACGGCAGATCCTGCTAATATCTGCCGTAAAAAAATTTTGTTCAGTTTCTTTTTATTCCCGTTTAGAGATATCTCTTACCGATTCTTTTTCCACAAGTTTCCCTTCTACGATCTGCACTCCGCCATGGTATGGCTTGCCTTCGAGCTTGTGAAGTATCATATGCACCGCTTCATGGGCCATCCGTCTGGTGTCCACTTCATATGTCGTGATTCCGATGTCGCAGAGGCCTGGATAGATATAGTTATCATAACCTACAACAGAGATGTCATCAGGTACTTTATAACCCTGTTTTCTAAGTTTATGAATCAGGGTACTGGCTGTGATGTCACAGTTGCAGACGAAGGCAGTAGGCATGTCTTTTTTAGCTGGAAGCTTAAAAAACCTGTCCTCGTCAATTTTTCCGGTCTCACAGTCCCTGTCTTCCATGACCATAAATTTCTCCGGCCTGATATTGTGCTCCATCAGAGACTTCACATAGCCTAAAAACCTGTCATTTATCGACTCTGTTGAATTTAAGGTACCAACGAACGCGATCTTCTCATGACCGTGGTCAAACAGATAGTTTGTCATGATGTAACTTCCGTAAAAACTGTCTGAAATCACAGCTTCTGCCGTAAGTCCCCTGGCAGAAAAGTCCATGTAGATCACAGGAACTCCGCACTTCTTCCTTAATGCCGAAAGGTATCTGTCATTTAGTTTTCCGATAACGATTATGGCGTCTGCCTTCTTTTCTGAGACGACCACAGGCATTGTGCATTCTGCCTCGTCCTCGTCCGACACCGGCTCCATGATCGCAAAGCTGCCCCGGTCGACAGCATATGCCGCAACATCCTGATACATCTGCACATAGAAAGAGGAATATTTCCCCATATATCTGTCTGCTATCAGCACTCCGATATTGTAGTGTCCCGGAACCGTCGGCTCTCTGCGTATCCTCCTGCTCTTCTTGTACCCGAGCTGATTCGCCAGGTCGACTATCTGTTTTCTGACTGCCTCACTTACGCCTTTCTGGCCGGAAAGCGCCTTGGAGACAGTCACTGTCGAAACGCCTATCCGGTCTGCAATATCCGAGAGCGTAACTGATTTTGACATAGCCCCTCCTTTCGCGGTTTTTGTCAGTCTTCGCCGAGTTTAAGCATAGCATCTTTTAACTTCGAAAGTCTTTTATCTGCGTCACTTAAACTGCTGCCCCTTACTCCCATGTAAAATTTTATCTTAGGTTCTGTCCCCGACGGGCGGACGCAGCACCATGCATTGTCAGAAAGCTCATAGTATAAAACATCTGAGACAGGAAGAGTCACAGGAGTCTCTTCTCCCGTAGAATAGTCTCTTCTTAATCCCGTCTTATAGTCCCTTAGTGCGAGTACCTTATAATCACCGATACATTCGACATGTTCGTTTCTCATCTTATCCATCATAGCCTTTATGGCCGATGCTCCGTCCTCGCCCTTCTTCGTGATCGTCGAAAGAGTTTCCCTGTAGTATCCGTACTTTTTGTAGAGATCCTCCATCGCGTCCCATAGAGTCTTTCCGTGCTTTTTGTACCAGCATGCCGCCTCACAGAGAAGCATCACAGCGACAGGTGCGTCCTTGTCTCTCGCGTATGTTCCGGCGAGACAGCCATAACTTTCCTCCATTCCGAAGACAAATTCGTGGCTTGAATTCTTTTTAAAGAGCTTGATCTGCTCACCAATGTACTTAAATCCAGTGAGGACTTCGATAAGGGATACATTGTAGTCAGCCGCGATCGCCTTGAGCATATCTGTAGTTACGATGGTCTCCACAACAGCTGCGTCTTTTGGAAGAGTCCCGGTGGCCTTCTTTTCACGCAGAAGGTACTCTCCGATAAGGACTCCGGACATATTTCCCGTAAAGCTAATATAGCCTCCGTTAACCATATCCCTGCAATAGACTCCGAGCCTGTCAGCATCCGGATCCGTAGCAAGGACCAGGTCAGCATCTTTTTCTTCAGCTAATTTAAGCGCCAGTTCAAAGGCTTTAGGTGACTCAGGATTAGGGTAAGATACGGTAGGAAAATTGCCATCCGGCTTCTCCTGCTCCGGCACAGTATAAACTTTATTAAACCCGAGCTCTTTAAGTACTCTGCGCACAAAAACATTGCCCGTGCCGTGAAGCGGTGTATAGACTATAGTAAAATCGTTGGACATTTCCCTTATAACTTCGGGATGAACTGACTGTTTTTTAAGTTCAGAAATGTAGGCATCGTCGACTTCGTAGCCGATCACATGGTACAGATCTGCTACTCTCGCGCTCTCCTCATCCATAGTCACTACGTCTGAGAAGTCCTTAACGTCTGCGACTTCAGCCATGATATTTTTATCGTGAGGCGGCGTGATCTGCGCTCCATCCTCCCAGTAAACCTTGTATCCGTTGTATTCACGAGGGTTGTGGCTTGCAGTGATGACTATTCCTGCGATGCAGTGAAGATACCTCACAGTAAACGAGAGCAGCGGTGTCGGACGAAGCGACGGGAAAATATAGCTCTTTATTCCGTTTGCATTTAGGCAGAGCGCAGCCTCGTTTGCAAACTCCTTTGACATTATCCTCGAATCGAAGGCAATGGCCACGCCCTTGTCTTCTCCGTGCTGCTTTTTTATATAGTTGGCAAGTCCCTGAGTGGCCTTTCTTACGGTATAGACGTTCATCCGGTTTGTTCCGGCTCCGAGCACACCTCTTAAGCCTCCGGTGCCAAACTCAAGGTCCCTGTAAAACCTGTCGTTTATCTCTTCTTCGTCACCACGAATGGCTTTAAGCTCGTCTTTAGTCTGCTGGTCAAAATACGGATCATTAAGCCAGTGCTCATACCTCTTTTTTACTTCTTCAGTCATAGTTCCCTCCAAAATGACATTCCCTTTAAACTAAAGTGTCAACACAATAAACTAATTATATTATGCGTATTAAGCTAAAAAATGTCAAGTGTTTTAAGCTTAAATTAGCTAATTTAGTCATTTCAGAGGTATTGCCGGAGTATCTGCCCGCTTACTCTATATCGAATATAATGTTGTCTCGGTCGATGTCTACGATCTTATCGCGAAAAGGCGCGACCTGAGGGCGTCTTTTGAATTTCTGTATTATCGAATAGTTCTCCCAGCAGTGCATCGGAAAGATCAGGTCGCAGTCTATATTCTGGACAAAATAGTCTATTCCGTCATAGGCGCCGGCCCCAAGGCGCGGATCTAAAACTACAAAGCCGATATCGATGTGTCTGCGCGACAAGTGCTTTATCTGTTTTTTGTAGCCTCCGTCATAAATTTCACGGTACAGCTCTTTTCCGTCCTCACTTACGTTCCAGATTGACAAGTCCCCGGCGTGATATATCGTAAGACCGTCTGTCTCAACTAAAAAAGCCACTCCGGCATCATTGCTCAGAAGAGTATGAACCTTGATATCAGGGGTATTGTAATCCGAAACCGGCCCGATGAATTTTATATTATTCCTTACAGCCGGATCATATCCATTTTCAATAAGATATTTCTTCCCGAGCTTTATATCTCTTGAAAAAATATAGTGCACGTCGTATTTTTCTGCCCACCTGAGGACTTCCGGTGAAAACTGGTCCTTGTGGCAGTTGGACGCAAATACATAGATCGGCTTTCCTGCAGAAAATACCGGCTCTTTACCATGAAAGACCGCATTTATATATGTCCCGGACGGAAAATAGTCGAAAACAAGCTGTTTCGTATCTGTCTCCACGACGAATGCACCATGATGAATAAATGTAACTCTAAGCATTTTTTCTCCTGTTTTTAAGCTGTTCATTTGAAAATACAGTTCAATTTCCCATTATAACGCAAATTTCTGATATAATAAACTCATGAAAAAAATAATTGAAGTCACAAGAATCATACTTATCTCCATACTTATAGGAGTAATCTTAGGAATCGCCGGCGCTTTATTTTACCTGTGTATAAGCGGTGCTACTGCGATAAGGCAGGCTCATCCACAATTTCTTATTCTTCTTCCCGTCGGCGCCGTATTAGTCACTCTTCTCTATCAGCTCTTCAAAAATGAAGACGATGGCGGCACAAACCGGGTTCTGGAATCCGCTTATTCCAACGCACCTGTATCTTTAAAAATGGCCCCATCTATTTTTCTTTCAACCGTATTTTCACACCTCTGCGGCGCATCAGTCGGCCGGGAAGGTGCTGCGCTCCAGCTCGGCGGCTCCTTAGGTTACAATACCGCGCGGCTCTTTCATCTGTCTGACAGAGAAAAATCCTTCTGCACCTGCATTGGAATGAGTGCCTGCTTTTCGTCACTCTTTGGAACGCCGATGGCTGCCGCTATTTTTTCTATTGAAATAGCCGTAGTCGGCCGTCTTAACGTTCTCTGCCTCGTTCCGTCAGTAATCGCCTCCTACATCTCGAGGCTTATCGCGCGCTCTGTCGGAGCTCCAGATATGAAAATGAAGATGGATAAAGCCACAACAGCAGATCCTGTAACTCTTCTGAAAGTTACGGTAATAGCTGTCTCCTGTGGTCTTGTCGCCATGCTTTTCTGCAGGCTTCTCTCAGACGGAGTTAAATTAACTTCATTAAAGCTAAAAAACAAATATCTAAGAGCTCTGATCTTAGGCTCTGCAGTCTTTGCTCTGTCTCTTATCTTCCCAGGACAGACATACAACGGTGCCGGCGTAGACCAGATCGCAGGTTTCATGAAGGGCGATGTGCTCCCGTGGCAGTTTGCTTTAAAGATGCTCTTTACTTTAATCTCAGTCTATGCGGGCTACAAGGGAGGAGAGATAGTTCCTGCGTTCTACATTGGCGCTTCACTTGGAGCTTTCCTCGGGCATCTTCTGGGACTTCCACCTGCTCTCGCCTGCTCAGTCGGAATGGTCTCTCTATTCTGCGGAGTCACAAACTGCCCTCTTACAGCTTTTGCGATAGGAATAGAGATTTTCGGCACCGGGACAGCTCCGTTTTTCCTGCTTGCCAGCGCGTTTTCATTTTTCTTCAGCGGAAAGGCCGGACTGTATTCGAGCCAGAAGAGACAGGTTTACCGTGCTGTATCTGATTGAGATATTTTTAAGATTTATATGATTTGGCGGTCAGCCTTTTGACTGCCAAATCTTTATATAAAATATATAGCTAACATATATGTTTTATGATATACTTTATCATGTTACTTGTTTAAACTGGAAAAGAAAAAGGTAAACTATGAAAACATTCACTGACATTTTGGGACAAATCGACACTTTTGTCTGGGGTGTACCGCTGATGGTATTCATCCTGGGTACTGGCATTTTCTTAACTATCAGGCTCCGTGGCATTCAGTTCAGAGGCTTCGGACAGGGTTTTAAGAATATGTTCTCGAAAGACGAGAAGCATGACAGCAAGGGACAGATCAGCGGTTTCGCTGCCTTATGCACTGCCCTCTCCGCCACTATCGGCACTGGAAATATCGTAGGTGTCGCCACCGCCATCGCAGCTGGTGGACCGGGAGCAATGTTCTGGATGTGGCTCGCCGCTATTTTTGGCACAGCCACCAAATACACAGAGTGTACATTAGCTGTTCACTACAGACAGACCGCTAAGGATGGACACATCATTGGCGGACCGTTCTACTATATTGAGAAAGGTATGGGCGAGAAATGGAAGTGGCTCGCCAAGATCTTCGCTTTCTTCGGTGTCTGCGTCGGTCTGATGGGAATCGGAACCTTTACACAGATAAACGGAATCACGAGTGCCGTAAAAGGATTCTTTGATCCTCAGGGTAAAGTCACCGTAAATGTCTTAGGACAGCAGACTTCTATAGCCGTAGTTATCGCAGGAGTTGTCCTCACTTTCTTTATCGCCCTCGTAATCATCGGAGGCCTGAAGCGTATCTCCGCAGTAGCTGAAAAGATTGTTCCTTTCATGGCTATCCTCTATGTTGGCACTGTCCTTATTCTTATTTTTTCAAACATCACAAAGCTCCCGGCCGCTTTCGTTTCGATCTTCGAAGGCGCATTTGGTATCCGTGCCATCACAGGCGGTGTCATCGGTACAATAATCGCATCCATGCGAAACGGAATCGCCAGAGGTATCTTCTCAAACGAAGCCGGCCTTGGTTCCGCACCTATCGCAGCAGCTGCAGCTGTTACCGACTATCCTGCTGAGCAGGGTCTCATCTCAATGCTTGGTACATTTATCGATACTATCGTTATCTGCTCGATGACCGGACTTGCTATAATCATGACCTCCTCATGGAACACAGGACTCGAAGGTGTAAACATCACCTCAAAGGCTTTCTCCGACGGTCTTCCATTCCCACAGCAGGTCGCTACGTTTATCCTTATGGTCTGCCTCGTATTCTTCGCATCGACCACAATCCTCGGATGGGATTACTACAGTGAGAGATGTCTTGAGTACCTTGTCGGCGACAAACCGAAGGTGATCCGTACCTACAGATGGCTCTACATCTTCTGCGTTTTCATCGGGCCTTACATGACAGTATCGTTCGTCTGGACCTTAGCCGACATCTTCAACGGCCTGATGGCGATCCCGAACCTTATCGGCCTTATCGCCCTCTCCGGGGTCTGCTCCAAAGAGACAAAGAGATACTTCGATGTACTTCACAGTCGTTCTTGATTTTATAAAAAAGACTGGCAGCATCTGCTGTCAGTCTTTTTTTATAACCGTCTTTCGATCAGGATTTTTCCATAATCATTCAACTCTTTTTCAATTTTTTTGTAATCCGGCACATACACTGCCACCTGCTCCCAGAATCTTTTTGAATGATTCGCCTCTAAAAAATGACACAATTCATGGTATATCACATACTCGGCACACTCTCTCGGGACATATAAAAGGAGCAGGTTAAACGTAAGTCTCCCGGTCTTCGGCCTGCAAGAGCCCCAGCGGCTTACCATGTGCTGAAAGCATACATTTGTAACTGGTCCTGCATGGTCTGCTCTAAATCTCCTGTACGATCTCCAGAACAGGTTTTGAAACTCTATCTGGGTAGTGCAGATTGATATTCCATTATAGATACTGCCCTTCTCATAAGGTTTTCCGGCTACAATATCGTCTCCCAATCGCCTTACCTGCCAGTCCGGCACGTTTTTAATCTTTTCTCTGACGAAATCTTCCCATCTTTTACGCGACTGATCGTCGCCTTTTTTATAAGAGTAGAGCTTGTCGCTGCTTTTTCTGATCAGATCCCTTATATGATCAGCCGAGACCCCGTATGGCGCTGAAACACGAAACACTCCGTCATCACCCAGGCGAATACGCACAGACTTCATGCCCCGCCTTCGCGTCACAGTGTAATTTTTCTTTTCGCCGTTTATTTCAATAGTCATAAGAAACTTTTGATACTTTTCTACAGTGCTTCCACACCCTCTTCTCCTGTCCTCACTCTAATCGCATTGTCGAGACTGTAAATAAAGATCTTTCCATCACCAATGTGTCCGGTATAAAGCTTATCAAGAAGCTCATCTGTGATCTTCTTTACCCTTTTAGTCTCAACGACTATAGAGACCTGAATCTTAGGGAGCAGTGCCATCTCGGGATTCTTTTCAGTCTGGCTGTCATTGCTTCTTGTCCCTCCCTCTACACCGCAGCCTAAAACCTGAGTAAAAGTCATTCCTCCGACATTCAGTTCAGACAGTTCCTTCTTTATCGATGTAAATTTCGACATATCACAGATCACGTCAATTTTACTAAGTTCTGACATTTTATTTTCTCCTTCTGTTGCTGATCAATTCATCGTTTTGCATTAGTTAGACGTCTTATAATTATAATTGTAATTATTATTAGTATACTTTATTAGTATAAACATTATTATCTTTGTACGCTATATATATAAAACAAAAAAGGTGCCAGTACTCTTTTACGAAATACGGCACCTTTGCCTTATTTTATTGCTATTCTGTTTTTGTAAAGCTATGAATGGATCAGCAATATACTTGAGCAAAATTCATTGTATGATTGAAATTATATCACCTAACACATACTTTTTCAATAGCAAATTACAGACCTGTTATTTATGAAATTATCCGACTTCTGAAATCACTCGTCTATAAGTACTTTTTCGACGTCATCAGCGTCATATTTAACAGTTGAAACATGAGTCGTCTCAATCAGATACAGCGCATGCGCTGCCAGGTGCTCTGCCGCCTGTTCGAGATCTCTTACACCCGGCTGGTCTTTATATATTTCAACTATCTTTTTTGCACCAGAATCGGAAATGATACACTCTTCCGGTGATATTTTAAGCCTCTTTAGCACCTTTGGCAGGGAAAATCTCTCGAAAATCTTCTGTTTTTCGTCCGGAGTATAGTCATCGATATCTATTACAGCAAATCTTGTCATCAGAGGATCCGAAATTTTCGACTTGTCGTTGGCTGTTGCTATCGGGTAAACTCCGTTTGTAGGAATCGTACATTCAACATAGTTGTCTGTAAATCCGAGATTATCGAGTAGTGTAAGGAGAGAATCGGCAGGGCTCATACCACTTTTTCCAGCATCAGCTTTGTCGAGCTCGTTTATTATAAAGACCAGATTCGAGGACTGCGCCTCTGAAAATGCCTCCATTATCTTTCCAGGCTTTGCATTTGAATAAACTCTCGGACTTCCCGTAAGAGCTTCAGCGTCGTTTATCGTGCTCATATCGAGTGCTGTCCACGGTAATTTGAGGATTTTTGCAACAGCATAGGCGATCTGGGACTTTCCTACCCCGGCCGGACCACAAAGAAGCAGACCATAAGCCGGCAAAGTATGTGTTCTGTTGATCTGGATTATCGTCTCAATGATACGCTGTTTCACTTTATCCATGCCGTAAAGGTTTTCATCTAAAACTTTTCTTGCAGCCATCGGGTCAACTGCAGGAAAATATGCATCCTGCCAGTGAATATTAAGCATCATAGACAGCGCTCTCATAGCATGGCGTCTCTCATCAGGACTTATACTCTGCGATCTGGCCATCATAAGGTTTCTCTTTGCCCACACTGCTATATTTTCCGGCAGAACAGATGACGCTACTTTAAGAAAATTCTCCATTCCAGTGACGTCACTCATCCTGATCTTTTCAGCAACCGGTTTTTCCTCAATCGAATCGCTGCTGCTCTTCTCTTCTTTCGGAGGTTTGGAAGCCAGAAGTCTCTGAATTACATTCTGCAGAAATCCGTCCTCAGAAGTAAGTCTCCTGAGTCCTGCGGCATCTACTGCCCTTATCTTATAAACACAGTAGTTTTCGCCAACAATATGGCCTGATAATCTAACATCGGTGTGATTGTCAGCGAGCCAGAACAGAAGTTTAACAAATCGGGTGTCTATTCCATTTATCGCGGCATAAAGCTGATCCGAAGATCTGCCGTACTCAAAGCTCATTTTTTGATCAAATCTGTAAAATCTGCCACTTACATGGTGAACCAGCGTCTTTGCCTTGTCTTCAATAATTAAAATCGGATGATTTTCATCTGAAATGTCAGAATCCTGCTCATAAGTCTCAAACGAATATGCTTCTTTTCCTGCATACCCCTTTGGCTCTGCAACTTTTTCTTCAGAAGTATCACTAAAGTCAAATGTTCTTGATGCCATCTTTTCTCCTGTTTTTCTTTTTCCCGTCTAAAAATTGTTCTTTTGTATTTTTTTCCTATTTAATGATAAGAATCAGTGCTGTGCTCTCTTCCTCTGCTGCTCAGCCTTTTCTTTCATCTTGTCATCTCTCGTCAGTTCGTACATTATATAATAGTAGTAATACGATTTTCTCGGATCCGGCTCCACCTTCTCAAAATGTCTGGCCGAAGCATACGCAATCTTTAATACCAGCTGATCCGGGCCAAATGGTATTCCGTCATTCTTACAGATGTCCGGGAACTCAGCCATGTTTATAGTCTTCTCTTCTTCACTCAAGCCCTCGCTGATTTCATTTATCTCGTTCTCAACGTCCTTATTATTTTCATCATATATAAGTGAATATAACAGAGACTCGATTGCCTTCCTCTTCTCGCCCTTCTGCTCATAGTAATATGCAATATTCCTATAAGCCTGGGCCATCTGAACTCCCATATAAATATGAGGGAATATTCTCTTAGTGAGGTCTAAATATTGATCAAGGGAGCCCATCATCCTGACAGCTTCAGCATATTCAAATGCGATATCGGGGCTGATCGGATTCCAGTCCATTGCTTCCTCGAGTCTTTCGAGCGCTGTACTGTAGTCACCCTGTTCAAGTGCAATGCTTCCACTTATCACGTAGACATTCGATACAGGCACTCCAATGGGTCTCATCTTTTTCTTTGGAAGCTCTTCATTTACATAAATAGCCTCTTCGATTGCTGTCTTAAAATCAAAGTAAAGATATTCGTCGTCCTCTTTAACTGGGAAATCATCTGTGAATGTATCGATAAAATCTGAGACAAGTTTCTGGGCTTCATCTAGCTTTCTATCATTGTAAAGTTTCTCCGTTTCCTCTAGTGTATCTTTAAATTTCTGAATCTGTTCTTCGTTCATTTTTTTACCTGCCTGGATAATTTTCTAGCTACTATTACTGCCCTGCTATTTTACCACTTTTGCTGCGTTTTTTGAACTAATATATTTGCTTTAAATGATATAGCTGTAGAATTTATTTTCTCATTAAATTTTACAGATTTAAATAACTGTTTATTATTTTGCTATACTATATATACTATTAATTTCTGTTGATTTTCATAAATATTGTGTTAGTATCTTTATTAGTATTCATATTTATATACGAAGTGGAGTTTGACTTATATATTATATTAAAATACAATATATACTACTAACTATAATTCACATGCTTGTTTGAGTTCAAATGTGCAATAATATTAATATTGTATTTTGATTAGAATGTTAATTAGTATTAATAATCAACTATGTAATTAGTTAGTTATATTTAAATACATCTTTTATTTCTAATGTAATATTGTAATTTGTTTATATATTTGTTTTTAAATGTAATAATCAAATTTGACATAGATGTCAATTTAATGTATAACTTATAATGTTATGTTAAATATGATAGTTAAATATAAAAGCAAATACAATTTAAAACTTGAATTAAACGTTATATATAAAAATGAATAAGATAAAGAATTCAATAAACAAATTATAAGTAAATTTAAAATATAAAAACAAATATGATTATATAATATATTGTAAAATTAATATACAAATATATATTTAGATTCAATGTTAAATATAAATAAAGATTATAATATGAATATTAAATTGGACTATAAATATAATTAAGAATATTAAGTAAAGAAAAAATACAAATTGAAATATTAAAAAAAATACTAAGAAAAATAAATATACAAATAAGACAATAAATAAAAAGGCAAAGACATATTAGACATATAATTAGATAGCAAATAAAAATAAATAGAAATATATAAATTAGAAATTAAATATAATAACAAATTAGAAGGGAAATATGATAACAAATAAAAATAAGAATAAAAAAACAAATATAATGGCAAATAAAAAGTATAATGCAACAACAAATAAAAACAAATAATCCAAATACAACTTAAAGTACATATGTCAACAATAACATTAATTGACATACGGATAAAAACTACATATAATAATGAACAGACAACCCACAAAAACGGAGGAAAATGACAAAAATGATCACAATAGCTATAGCAAATCAGAAAGGCGGAGTCGCGAAAACGACAACAGCTCTCTGTTTAGCCAACGGACTCCAGGAATGTGGCTACAATGTGCTGATGATCGATATGGATCCACAATGTAATACCTCAAGCACATACAGAGCCGTTCAGCAGGATACAGCAACGCTTTACGATTTTCTTCATGAAGAGTGTTCGATAGAAGAGGCAATACAGACCACAGAAAGCGGAGATATAATATCGGGAGATAATCATCTGGCAGGAATAGAGGGTGAATTTGCTGCTCATATAAAGAATTATTCACTGCTGCGAAAAGCATTAAAGAAAATAGATGACAAATACGATTTTGCTATTATAGATACACCTCCAAATATTGGATTTTATATGACCAGTGCTCTGGTGGCAGCTAGTGGAGTCATCATTCCACTTAAAGCCGAGAAATTCGCAATAGATGGATTGGCGCAGATAATATCGAATATCAACGATGCAAAGGATGTTAACCCGGATCTTGAGATATACGGAGTTCTGCTTACAGTTTACGATAAGAGAACTGCGCTGGATTCATTAGTACATGATCAGCTTCCAGAAATTGGAAAAGAACAGGGATTTAAAGTCTTCAACACATCTATAAGGACATGCCAGCAGATTAAAGAGGCACAGTCCCGCCAGGTCAGACTTTTTGATGAATATCCTAACTGTAATGCAGCAATAGATTACGCAAATTTGATAAAAGAACTATTAGAAGAGGTGCGCCATGAAAAATAATTCCAGGAGCAAAGCAGGAAATATCTTTGAATCAATAAAAAAAGAGGAAGAAAACGAACAGAAAGAGCAGAAGAAAAAAGTTGAAACAAATATCAAAACAACTGCTCAAGTAAAATCAGCCACGAAAAAGCCTGAAACTCTGGCAAAAACTACCAATATAGAAAAAGAGGAAGAAAAACCCGAAAATCCAACGCAAAATACAAATATGCAGGAAATGCCTTCAACTAATCCTGGCATCAACTACTTAAATTCGGCGCAAAATCAAGTTGAAACACCTATCAATAATGGATTATTGTACATTACGCCTACCAGAAAGAAAACAAGAAGCCACAGAAAGGGCTTTCTTTTATCAGATTTAGCTTTATCAAACCTTCAAAAAGAGGCAGAGAAGTACGAAATAAGTGAAAATGAACTGATAAACCAGATCTTAGAGAAAATGATCCAGTAAATCCGTTCATAATAATTTTCTCCTGAAAGCAAGTAAAAATTGCCAGAATATTGAGAAAACAATAATAAAAGATTTATACAACAACAAAATTAATTTGTTATTTACAAATATCAGAAAACCCCGGGAATAAGGCATTCCGGGGTTTTTTCATGGCATAAAATACCTGAAATTAGAGCGAAAAAGAAGTAAAGATATGGCGTAGGCTGTATAAAGTAATGGCGCTAAATACTTGTGGATAAAATAGGTATGGCGGAAAATACCGTAAATACTGGCACTAATGACTTATTATCATAGAAGAAAACTGTTGTAAAAGATAGAACAAGTAAATTATGCCACGATTAAGATAATTGATGCAGGGATTTAAGTATTATTTGCCATGACTTTCACGCTTGAGGAAAAAAGCAAGTAAAATTCGCCATGATTAAAATATCTGATGCAGGGGTATAAGTAGAATATGCCATTAAACAAGTATATTTTGCCAGAAAATAAGAGGTGTAAAGAGTAAGTAATTTCTGCCAGAAAAAAGAAAACAACGAAAGCATCAGGAAAAAGGTGGATAAGTATTTTTGACCATTAAAAAAATGATTTAAAGGCAGAAACTACTTGACATAAAGGGTGAAATAGTTTTTAATAATATGAGTGGTAAGTAGAAATTGCCATAAGAAGAATTGAATAGTGGCTGAAACTACTGATATAGAAGACTCTGGGGAGGTACGAAACAGAGGTAAAATGGCAGGAAGTCAAACAAAAGAAAAGGAAAATCTGAAGCTGCCGCAGGGAGCAGATCAGCAGCGGGTTTATAAAGGCCGCGAGATCATCACAGCGAAGTATAAAGCATCGCTTCTTGAGAATAAACTGACATCGATAGCACTTTCGAGGCTTTCGATGGAAGGTGATACACCGGTTGCGACGCTTTATCCATCGGAGATAAAGAAGCTTTTAGGCAGACAGTCAGATACAAATATTTATAAAAAGCTGATAAGTACCGCAAAAACCATGACTGGACATCAGATGGTCATCGAGGACGATAAAGGCAATTTTGAAGTACTCGCAATGATCACGAACGCCAGATATGAAAATGGCGTATTTACGGTGACTTTTAATAAGGTTATAGCCCCTTATATTATAAATATCAAGGGAAATTACACCAGTTATTCCCTGGCGAATGTGCTCAGATTCAAGTGTGATTATTCTTTTCGTATCTATGAGCTAATCAAGTCGGAGGCCTGGCACTTAAAAAAAGGTGACATGGAAGACTATTATGTCAAGGAATATGGGCTTTCCGAGCTGAAATGCATGATCGGCGTCGTGAATATGGATGAAGCGAAGGTAAAGAGAGCTAAACAGAACGGTGCCAGTTGGGATAAGATAGTCGAGATTGCCAATGAAAAGTCGTTTAACGAGTGGGGAGACTTCCGAAGACGTGTTCTAGATAGAGCGAAAAAGGAGCTTAAAGAGCAGTGCGATGTAAAGTTTGACTACGATCCGGTCGCTGCGGGACGCGGTGGAAAGATAGTAGCAGTCAAATTTATAATCAGCTGGAACAATCCTGGTGAGAAGGTCATAGAGGCTATAAGTGCCAAGAAGAAACAGGTTGAAGAAACAAACAACCAGTATGAGAATATGACACTCCAGAAACTCTCGAAGCAGATGGAGGATCTCGTAGGACATAATGGACTCTCAGAGTCGGATATCAGGGCATTTTTGAAGGAAGCCCTTCACGATGAAAATGAGGTGATAAGAGCCATAAAGCTTGCAGACAGCCAGACGACTCCGCTTTCTAATTACACAGGATGGATAATTTCATGCATCAGAGATCACTATGAGGAACCGCAGATGGTGATCTCTGGATCGAAGGAAAAAGGAGAGAGGGTAGTAAAGGCTAGAGAGATAATTGGTGAAAAGACAGACGATGAGAGAAATGAGATGTCGGCTGCGTATTGGAGAAAAGCAATGAAAAAGCGCTCGGAGAAATATATTGAGTTCGAAGAATATCTGCAGAATATTGGAGTTTCTATCGATATGTTCACGGATGGAAATGAAGACTACGAGTGCGGGAACAAATTCATGGAGTGGATAAAGAATGGAAAGGTTGATCCGTTTTAAGGCTAGATGCCTTTCCATTCGATTGGACAAGACGAATGAGTTTTCAGATAAGTTCGTCGAGAGTCTCTCCGTATGGAGGGAGCATGTCTTGCATGAAGTCATTTAATTCAGGGAGTTCGCTTCGCAATGCATCTACCTTTGCACGCGTTGAAGCTTTTGCAGTTTTAAATTCACAGTTTCCAGCCTTCTCCTCTTCGATGCATTTGATATAGGCGGAAAGCTTGTCGGCGGCTTTTACGAGGCGGCGCATGTATTTCTCATCCTCGCCACTTCCGGCTGGAGCCTCTTCACAGACTATGTCGCGATACGATTCAACAAGGTCTGACGGCAGCTTGTTTAAAAGTGTAAGCTCAGCCTGATGCTCCATGGACTTGTAAGCGGTCTTTAAATCTTCGTTCGCGTATTTTACAGGGGTAGGCATATCGCCGGTGATTACCTCTGAAGCGTCGTGGTAGAGACCGATAAGGGCAGCTTTTTCGGCATTTAAATTCTTGCCGTAGCGCTTGTTTCCTATTACGCAGAGAGCATGAGCTATCATTGCGACTTCTAGAGAGTGCTCGCTGAGAGATTCGGGACGGGCACAGTGCATAAGAGCCCAGCGCTCGATGTATTTCATTCTTGCTATAGCTGCAAAAAATGTGCTTGTTTCTGACATTTTAACCTCCATCTGCCGAATAGGGCAGAGAATAGATTACAACAGAAACAGATTTTTTTCAACTGTACAACCAGAGGGCGAATGCGGTATAATAAAAAGAGCAGATAAACAGGTGCAATAAAATATGCGAAAAATAAAATGCATGAATTTTTATTTGCAGAAAGACAGGACAAATGTATAAAGAAATCGTAAAATTCATTTCCTACGGAAACATACCAGATGACAGCATTTTGTATAAGCTTGGCGATATTTTCAAGTCTTTTGAAGAGGGGACGGCCTCCGATGCCCAGCTTACGAGGGAAATCTATGAGCAGATTCACAGACTTTTAGCCATAGCTACAGATTACGGATTCGACGGAAATCTCTGGCAGAACTATCTGACTTTTTTACTTATAACGGATGAAAATCCGTTTTCTATTACCTGTGAGAAGACAGGAGCGAATGATGGCTCGGTAAATGAATTTGCGAAAAACGACTTTAAGGCAGCCATGAATCTTTTCCATTTTGACTTCGGGCCGATAGAGAAGGCACTTGGGATAAATGTATTTACGGTAATCACCCATTACAAGGCTATCGTAAAGAAAGATCTGATGTACAATCACGCTGTGTCTGAAAAGGTCCGCACGTTAAGCGGGAAGCTTGCATCCGCAAAGGATGAGAATGAATTTTTTAATATAGTGACCGATTTTTACAAGGCGTACGGTGTCGGAATGTTCGGACTGAACAAAGCTTTCAGGATTTCTGATAAGGACGGAAAGGTAGTATTTCATCCTATCAACAATATGGAAGTCGTTCACCTTTCAGACCTTGTCGGGTACGAGAGCCAGAAGAAGCAGCTTGTGGAAAATACCGAGGCGTTTGTAGAGGGACGTGGTGCAAATAACTGCCTTTTATACGGTGATTCAGGTACCGGAAAGTCCACAAGTATAAAGGCCATCGTAAACGAGTATTACGACAGAGGCTTAAGGATGATAGAGATATACAAGCACCAGATGAAAGACATCAGCACTGTAATATCGCTTATCAAGAACAGAAACTACCGTTTTATAATATATATGGACGATCTCTCTTTTGAAGGTAATGAGACTGACTACAAATACTTGAAGGCTGTCATTGAGGGCGGCGTCGAGACGAAGCCTGACAATGTGCTTATATATGCGACGAGCAACAGAAGGCATCTGATAAAGGAGGAGTGGACTGACAGAAACGATGCTGATCCAAATGACATTCACAAGAATGATACAGTAGAAGAGAAGCTTTCTCTTGTAAACCGTTTCGGCTGTCAGATCAATTACTCCAAACCAAACCAGAAGGAGTATTTCCACATAGTAAAGGAATTAGCCCACAGGGAGAAGATCCATTTAAGCGACGAAGAGCTCGAAAAAGAGGCAAATATCTGGGAACTCCGCCACAATGGAATGTCGGGGCGCTCGGCGCAGCAGTTTATAAATTACCTCAAGGGACTTGAAAATATTTGATTTTTCTAAGAGAATTTTAATAAAAGGAGCGATGCTTATGAAGACAGTTACCCTTATCTGCCAGGGCTGTGGAAGGCCTTTCTCTATGGCTCAGGTGGAATATGACAGGATTTTGAGCGAATCGATGCAGGCTCCCCGGTTCTGTTCGACACAGTGCGCTTTCCACGGCTGGGACCCTCAGGCGGTATGGTTTGGAAGATATCGCAGAAGCCAGGGAGGTCAGAAGTCCTGAAACGATGCAGAATACAAAAACAAAGCGATCTATCTTTGTAGACTTTGAAATGCAGCCGGTTGACCACAGAGAACATCCTGACGAGTGGAGCATAGCAAGACATGAGATCATCGAGTTTGGAGCGGTGATGCTCGATGAGAAGCTTATGGAGATAAACCAGTTTCAAAGTTATGTTAAGCCTAAGTATTCAGAAGAGATTCAAAGGACTGTCGAGGCGATGACAGGGATTACGGCAGAGACCGTAAAGGATGCAGCGGATTTTTCAAGTGTCCTTGATGAGTTCATCGACTGGTGTTTCCTGGAGGAGTCTGATTTTAATGTCTATGCCTGGAGCGGAGCTGACAAGGGACAGTTTACTCACGAGATAGCCTTAAAGGAGATTACGATGACGGATAAGCTTTCCTACATACTTTCTCACTGGATCGACTATCAGAAGATATTTACTAAAGCTATAGGCAGAAAGCTTGCGGTTTCTTTAGATAAGGCAGTAGACGCCTGTGGCCTTAATTTCGAGGGACAGATGCACGATGCTCTGTGGGATGCGAGAAATACCTCGAGGCTTTACAGGCTAACCTCTGATAAGGAGGCATTTAAGGAGATGGCGCCAAAAGTTAAGCATGTGCTCGATTCAAATGAAAATTTTACGACTTCTTTGGGAGACCTTATAGATATGAGCGGATTTAACGTTCCCCATTAGTGCATTTTAGAATAAGCATATATTTTATGCTAAGCTTTGTTAGTATAAAATATATGCTTATTCTATACATATGACATATATGAATACTAACACTAATAATAATGTGGATTCAAAGACAAAAATGCGGCCAACTTATCGCAAAAGGTTGATAAAATCAGCGTACTCTATTATAATCTTTTTTGTAAAAATGAATTTGTAAGAAAAGGAGAATAGAAATGCTGTCGGAAAGATTAAAAGAAGGCATGGAAGTTATCCTGGATTATAAGACAGCAGATGCGGTGAAGGTATATAAGACTTCGGTTTTGGTAAAGGAAGAGAGCCTTATAGCATTAGCACCCTGCACTGACGATAAGGGAAATTTCGAAGAATTTAAAGATGGAGTAGTAAGCCTGTCTTTGAAGGGTTCGAATAAGATAATTTCGGATCTAAGGATCGTTCCGGTCTTCTATCACGGGAACAGAATTTATCTGACCTACGGTAACAGAAATGAAAACGATGAGTCGTCCTTTAACAGAGCATCTGCCAGATACCCGGTTAACGAGGACTGCAAGGCAAACGACCGCGATGCGAAACTCTTAGATGTTTCTACGAATGGATTTGGAGTTATTGTAAATAAAAAATACAAGGTCGGTCTCTGGATTGAGCTCAAATACAAGAATATCCGCGTCAATGGAAAGATAATGCAGTCCGAGAAAGTAGGGATTGAAACTTATTTTTACGGGTGTAAGGTAAGTGAGACTTCCGGCCCGTTTGACAGATTCGTAGCAGAAAAGGAAGAAGAGTTTAAGGATTTAATTGAAGACTAAAAATACCTCCGGCCCTTTATTTTAGGACCGGAGGATTTTTTTGTCTAAAGGAGTGGCTGTATCGAGAGTTTGAAAAAAAGTCTGTAAAAGTTTTCATATAGGGTCTTTCATGATACAATTGGTAGTGTCATGCATATAGCATGAATAACAATGTATAAACCTTGATTTCAAGGGATTTTGCACAAAAAAGAGCAACACCCCCTGTTTTTGTGTATAATGTCAAGTGGCCAAACCAAACATTCTCACAAAGAAAGAAGTATTGCTCATGGACATTATACGTTATTTACTTCAAATCATTCAAGACCTTAATTATCAAAAGCGTTGGCTTTTAACTTTCATCTGCAGATATATTCCTCTCAAACAGTGTAAGCGAGTTATCATGGGGCGTCAGCCCCGCATAAAAATTCCACGTCCAGGAAGTGCATCCTAGATGGAGAAAACTTATAATTCACACAAGATTTTCAGAAGAATCCGGCTGGCAGGCTTTTA
>Ga0214927_100182_pt1 | contig 26633 bp, 22 predicted proteins | sample Stichaenrichm16X_FD_168612 | JGI IMG/M metagenome (GOLD analysis project Ga0214927, IMG submission 168612) | Xylose enriched microbial communities from anaerobic bioreactor in Madison, Wisconsin, United States - 16X | ecosystem: Engineered > Bioreactor > Anaerobic > Unclassified | place: USA...
CCGGGTCAAGCAGGCTGACGAGAGGTGGCCGAAGACCGCAAGGGTCCTTCGCCATCTGATGCTCACCGATGCACATTACCGCAGCTCAAGGAAGCGCGAACGTCCGCACTCTGGTTGACTATTCAAACGAGAGATTCCCGGTGCCCGTTAGCCTTTGCAAGGGCGCCCGTCGTGTCAGGGCGCCCTTCTGCCGTGGCTTCTGCCGCCCTGCTCTCTGCCAGCCCCTGTTGCGTGGTCTGCCAACCAGCGCGATGGCAGGGAAGGGACCAAGGAAGGCTGCTGCGATGGCAGGTAGGAGGCCAGGATATCTGTCAGTACCAGATCGATATGCGCTCGGCACGCCGCGACACATGCTTTGTCGTGGCAGAGGCGATGAGCACAAGCGCAAGAAGGAATACAAAGAAGACGGCGTCCGCTCCCTCGATGCTTGCGAGCGTATCATAGGCACCGTGGCAGAAGATGGGCACTGCCAGGGAGAGAAGGCCATTCCAGAGGCGGGGGATAAGCCGTTGCTGTACCTGTGCAAGCTTCGTCCTGCCATAGAACGAGCCCATGAAGACAGCGAAGACGCAATGTCCGGGGATGGCTGTGAAGGCACGCACGACAGCGGCACCTGGTCCGAACGAGAAGACGTAGCTGATATTCTCTGCCACAGCGAAGCCAAGGCCGCAGAAGACGGCGTAGACGATTCCGTCAAAGACATAGTCGAAGTTCCGGTCATGCCAGGAGGCAAGACGCAGGAACACATATTTCGAGCATTCCTCTGTCACGGCGACGACACCGAAGTTCATGAGAAGGAGGGAATGGAGGTCCTGGGGCATGCCACCTCCAAGCAGGGCATCAGACCCTGCTGTCTCGATCAGGATGGCGGGAAGGGTGGAGAGCATGCCAAAAAGGAAGAGCTTTGCGAGAAGGGGCAAAGGCTCCTTGTCGACAGGATCCATCTGCCAGACATACACCATAAGAAAGGCAGCAGGAAGCACTGCCATCATCAGGAGAATCCTCATATTGGCCACTCCGCAGTCATTCATATCAATAGTAGGACCTAATAGTATAGGAGCAGAACCGATATGAGTCGAGAAACAGCCCATCTTGGCTGAATGATATTGATGATGCGGTTGCCATCCAGACCGGAGTACAGCTGGCTGTGGGGCCAGGAGGAGATGCGGTATATCGAAGCGATGCAACGCTGATTGCGATTGCCGGTTCGAGAGGGGCGATGAAGACCGGCCGCTGCTTGCGGAAAGAAGTGTGCTGTCTGCGCCGATGTGTTGGAGACGGCGGCAGATGCTGGCGATGCTTTTGCGAAGGCAGGCAGGCAACGGCGAGTCAGCGATTTCGCGCAACGCGGGAACTCATGTTTCAGGAAAGCGCCGACAGCAAGGACTGAGCGAATGGATGTGCCGCGGCGTGCATAGGAAAGATTGGAAAGCTCGCCGCTGAGGAACCGGAATCGAAGGGCGGCGTACCCCGCTGTCATCTGATGACTGCCATGGCTATCGTGCTGGCCACGATCAGGGCAAGGCCTGCAAGCGAGCGCTTCGTATAGGTCTCATGGAAGACGGCGGCAGAGAATGCCATAGCGACGACGATCGAGAGCTTGTCGATCGGCACGACGATCGAGACAATGCCGGTCTGGATTGCATAGTAGTAGCAGAGCCAGGAAGCGCCCGTAGCAAGGCCGGATGCGCAGATGAAGCCGAGCTCGCCCTTCTCGATGTGGCGCACTTCGCCGAGCTTTCCTTTCAGGGCAACGACGACCCATGCCATGACCAGCACATAGCAGGTGCGGATGGCGGTGGCGAGGTTCGACTCGACGCCTTCGATGCCGACCTTCGCAAGAATGGATGTAAGGGCTGCAAAGACGGCAGATCCCACGGCGTACCAGATCCAGGAATTGCCTTCGACAGCGTGGTCCTGCTTCTTGCGCTCGATCATGAGGAAGGTGCCTATCAAAATGCCGGCAGAGCCTATGAGCTTCACGGCGAGGGCATCGGTCTCGCCGAAGAGGACGATAGCAAGAAGGATGGTAAGGACAGCCGAGCACTTGTCGATCGGCACGACCTTGTTGACATCACCCATGGAAAGCGCCTTGAAGTAGCAGATCCAGGAAGCGCCTGTCGCCATTCCCGAAAGTGCAAGGAAGAGCATCGAGTGGGCAGAGATGGATCCGATCGTCGAGATGGAGCCGACGAGCGCTGCCATGAGCCAGGCAAAGAGAAGCACGACGACCGTGCGCACGGCGGTGGCGACGTCCGAGTCCGTATGGCGGATGCCGCACTTGGCGAGGATGGACGTGATGCCGGCAAAGAGTGCCGATGCACAGGCCGCAAGGATCCACATGGCAGTTTCCTTCCTGTCAATCTATTATTAGGAACTATTATCATTATAGATCCAGAAAGACGGAAGGGAAGCGTCTTTCTGGAAGATATTGCTGAGACGGCAGCAATATCTTGGACAGACTTCTGTCTTGTGCCGGTCAGCTTCGGATAACGGGTCCATCAGCCGACGGATGGTTGCAGAAGGCAGGCATCTGGGCGTGCTATGGTAGCCTGTAGGCACTGACACAACCAGCTGGCTGGGAGGGATACAGGGATACATGATAAAGCTTGTCGCTACTGATATGGACGGAACGCTCCTCGACGAGAATTCCCAGGTCCCGCCCGAGACCTTCAAGATCATCCGCGAGCTCAGGGAGCAGGGAGTCCATTTCTGCGTGAGCTCGGGCAGGCGCTATTCGACGCTTCGCTGGTTCTTCGCACCGGTGGCTGACGAGATAGATTATGTAGCGGCGCTTGGCGCCCAGGTCTTTGCTGATGGGCGCTTCCTCGATCGTGAGGTCTTCTCCACGAGAGGGATCCTTCGCCTCTTCCGCACCTGCCAGGAATTCGATGAGCTCCATCTCGTGCTCTATGACTGGGAGCATACTTTCCTGCTCGACGACCAGTCGAGCTATGTGAAGGAGCTCGACAAGGATCTGCCGAACGCACAGCGTTTGTTCGATCCGCCCTCGCCTGATGTCTCCATCATCAAGGCAGCTGTCTGCTGCGAGCGCTCCTCCGAGATCATGGACATGGTCTATGTGCTCGAGCGCGAGCTCGGCGACATCTTCACGTTCATGCCGTCAGGCAATACGTGGATCGATGTGATGCCCAAGGACATCTCGAAGGCCACGGGTCTCGAGGCGGTGCTTTCCTATTACGGCATCGACTCTTCTGAGGTCCTTGCCTTCGGCGACTCCATGAACGACTACGCGATACTTCGTGCGGTGGGACATCCCTATGTGATGGGAAATGCCCGCTACGCCGTCAAGCAGATTGCCGAGCGCGTCATCGGCACGAACAGGGAACATGCCGTGCAGGCAGAGCTCCATGCGCTGGTACAGGAGCTGTCGGCGGAAGATTAGCACGCGCTGCATCCGTGCGGAAGCGCATCGGAAACGTTTTCGGCAAACGGCTGCAACAGATAAAACGCTTTGTCTCCGGGCTAATAATATAAATAGATGCATATATCAGTAGATATATGCATACTAATAATCAATTGGCCCGTTTCCTTGATTATCGTCAAGGACAGACAATAAATCGAAGATTATTTATAATGCATCGATGGATGGCTGCAGAGCACCTGCATCTATCCTGTCCTGTATGCCTGCGCTGGGAAGCTGGGTGGGGATTCATGCTTTCCGGTGCATCACGCAAGTGGAGCTACACCCGTACAAAGCAAAGGAGTAACGGATGTCACAGGAAAGCATCATCGACAGTGTAGAGACGCTGGAGGCACATCTGAAGACGATGCGTGCCGCCCAGGCTGAATTCGCGACGTTCAGCCAGGAGCAGGTCGACAAGATCTTCAAGGCTGCCGCTCTCGCTGCCAACAAGGCGCGCATTCCCCTGGCGCAGCTGGCCTACGATGAGACCGGCTACGGCGTCATGGAGGACAAGGTCGTCAAGAACCACTACGCCGCCGAGTTCGTCTACAACAAGTACAAGGACACGAAGACCTGCGGCGTCATCGAGCGCGATCCTGCGTTCGGAATGACGAAGGTCGCAGAGCCGCTCGGTGTCGTGGCTGCCGTCATCCCGACGACGAACCCGACCTCCACGGCCATCTTCAAGACCCTGATCTGCCTGAAGACGCGCAATGCCATCCTGATCTCTCCGCACCCCCGTGCAAAGAAGTGCACGACCGAGGCTGCACGCATCGTCCGCGATGCTGCAGAGGCCGCAGGATGCCCGAAGGGCATCATCGACTGGGTGAGCGTGCCTTCCATCGAGCTCACGAACACGCTCATGCAGGAAGCTGACATCATCCTCGCAACCGGTGGCCCGGGCATGGTCAATGCTGCCTACTCCTCCGGCACGCCGGCTCTGGGCGTCGGCCCGGGCAACAACCCCGCCATCATCGACGACACGGCAAATGTCGTGGACTCCGTCAACTCCATCATGCATTCCAAGACGTTCGACAACGGCATGATCTGCGCGACCGAGCAGAACGTGATCGTGCTCGACGGCGTGTATGACGCGGTGAAGGCAGAGTTCCAGAAGAGGGGCGCCTACTTCCTGAATCCGGAAGAGGCAGAGAAGGTCGGCAACATCGTCATCGTCAACGGCGGCGTCAATGCCAAGATGGTCGGCCAGCCGGCAACGAAGATCGCTGCTGCTGCAGGCGTCGAGGTTCCTGCCTGGACGAAGATCCTGATCGGCGAGACCGACTCCGTCGAGCCCTCGAACCCCTGGGCACACGAGAAGCTCACGACGATCCTCGGCATGTATCGCGCCAAGGACTTCGACGACGCCCTCGCAAAGGCTTCCCGCCTCATCGCTGACGGCGGCTACGGCCACACCTCTTCGCTCTTCATCGACACGCGCGAGACCGAGAAGGTCGAGAAGCACTACAACATGATGAAGACCTGCCGCATCCTCATCAACACCCCGGCATCGCTTGGCGGCATCGGCGACATCTACAACTTCGAGCTGGCACCTTCCCTGACGCTGGGCTGCGGCTCCTGGGGCGGCAACTCCTTCTCCGGGAACCTCGATATCCACCAGCTGCTCAATGTCAAGTCGGTTGCAGAGAGGCGCGAGAACATGCTCTGGTTCAGGACTCCCGAGAAGGTCTACTTCAAGAAGGGCTGCATGCCGGTCGCTCTGCGCGAGCTCAAGGAAGTCTACGGCTGCAAGCGTGCCTTCATCGTCACCGACTCCTTCCTCTACACCTCCGGCTTCACCAAGAAGATCGAGAAGCCGCTCGACGAGATGGGCATCACGCACTCCAGCTTCTGGAGCATCTCGCCTGACCCGAAGCTGCAGGACGCCGAGAAGGGCGAGGAGCTCCTCCGCGCCTTCCAGCCTGATGTGATCATCGCAATCGGCGGCGGCTCCGCAATGGACGCAGGCAAGATCATGTGGACCATGTACGAGCACCCCGAAGAGAAGTTCGACGATATGGCTGTCGACTTCATGGATATCCGCAAGCGTGTCTACCGCTTCAAGAAGATGGGCGAGAAGGCAAAGTTCGTCGCAATCCCGACCTCCTCTGGTACCGGCTCCGAGGTCACGCCGTTCGCAATCATCACGGACGCCGAGACCGGCATCAAGTGGCCTATCACGGACTACGAGCTCATGCCGACGATGTCGATCGTCGATACCGACAACATGATGACGCAGCCGAAGGGCCTCACGTCTGCTTCCGGCATCGACGTCCTCACCCATGCAATGGAGGCCTATGTCTCCATCATGGCATCGGACTACACCGACGCTATCGCCCTCAAGGCCGCAAAGCTCGTCTTCGACTGGCTGCCGAAGGCCTACGCCGAGCCCACGAACGTCGAGGCCCGCGACCACATGGCCAACGCATCCTGCCTCGCCGGCATGGCATTCGCAAACGCCTTCCTCGGCCTCAACCACTCGATGGCTCACAAGCTTGGCGCCTATCACCACATCCCGCACGGCTGGGCCAACGCTGTCATCCTCACCCGCGTCGCCCGCTACAACGCAGCTGAGCGTCCGACCCGCATGGGCACGTTCTCCCAGTACCAGTATCCGCATGCCAAGGCGCGCTACGCCGAGATGGGCCGCTTCTGCGGATTCACCGGCAAGGACGACGACGAGGTGTTCGAGAACTTCATGAAGGGCATCGAGGACCTCAAGGACTTCATCGGCGTCAAGAAGACCATCGCCGAGTACGGCGTGGACGAGAAGTACTTCCTCGACACGCTCGACGAGATGTCCTTGAACGCCTTCAATGACCAGTGCACCGGCGCCAACCCGCGCTACCCGCTCGTGGCAGAGATCAAGAGCCTGTACCTCGACGCCTACTACGGCCGTCCTGCGACGTCCTATGAGGACGAGGGCCTCGAGATCCGCGAAGAGATGAAGGAGACGCCTGCTCCTGGCCAGGTCGAGGCCGAAGAGGCAGCAGACGAGAAGAAGTCCGAGTAGCAGCTGGGTCAAAGCATTTCCGAGAGGAAGAAGGAAAACATGAAGCTTTCCGATGATAAGGTCGAGCTTGCCCGCCGTCACAACAAGGTCGTCTACAAGGACGGCGACCGTACCGTCAAGGTCTTCGTGCCGACGAAGCCCGACATCGACGTCTTCCGCGAGGCACTGAACCTCGCACGTATCGCAACCGCCGGCCTCAACACCCCGAAGGTCCTCGAGGTCTCCCAGGTCATGGACGGCTCCTGGGCCTTGTCCATGGTCTACCATCCGGGCACGACGCTCCATGAGATGATGGTCGAGGCCAAGGGCACGCCGAAGTTCGACGAGCTCCTGCAGCTCTTCGTCGACCTCCAGATCAAGGTCCAGCAGACGCCTGCTCCCGCCGCCCTCACGGCTCAGGGAGACAAGCTCGTCCGCATGATTGCCCGCGTCAAGGACCTCGATCCTTCCGTGCGCTATGACCTTCAGATGAAGGCCGACCGCATGAAGCGTGGCTTTGCCATCTGCCACGGCGACTTCAACCCGACGAATGTCGTCATCGGCGAGGGCGAGCCGTTCATCTGCGACTGGACGCACGTGACCGTGGGCCTGCCCGAGGCCGATGCAGCAATGACGTACATGCTGCTGAAGCTCGAGTTCCCTGAGGCTGCTGACAAATATCTCGACCTCTACTCCAAGAGCGCCGACATGCCGAAGCAGAAGATCATGTACTGGCTGCCGGTTGTCGCAGCAGCAGAGCTTTCCCGTGGCCGCAAGGGCAACGAGGAGTTCCTCAAGAGCTGGATCGACGCAGCAAGCGACTACGAATAGCCTCAAGAGACTATTTCAGAACAGAGGAGACGTCCTTCTGGGGCGTCTCCTCTCTTTCTCTCTGTGGAGCGCATATTCCGGCAAGTTTCTCTGCAGGCTGGGGTAGAAAGCAGCCAGCAAACGAGATGCTCAAACGAAAGGAACGTCTATGGCAAGCAAGCGCAAGGTCGACTGGGAGGACTACGCATCGGATATCGTGCGTGCCATCCCTCAAGGCGTGCTCTTCACTACGAAGGCAGGAGACAAGGTCAACACGATGACGATCGGATGGGGAACGATCGGCACGAACTGGGCTCTGCCCGTGTTCGAGGCCTATATCCGCACGAGCCGCTATACGGCCCAGATGCTTGACCAGAATCCCGAGTTCACAGTGAATGTGCCGCTCACAAGCTTCGACCGGAAGATCATCGGCATCTGCGGCCGCTTCCACGGCAACGAGGTCGACAAGATCGAGAAGGCAGGCCTGACGCTTGTCGATTCCGATAAGGTGAGCGTGCCGGGCATCAAGGAGCTTCCGCTCACGCTCGAGTGCAAGGTCATCTATCGACAGGTGGAGGAGCTTTCCCTCTATCCTGAGAGCATCGCGAAGAAGTTCTATCCGCAGGATGTGGACTCTTCAGCAAACGGCGCAAACCGCGACCCCCACATCATGGTATTCGGCCAGATTGTCGGTGCCTACATCATCGAGGACTAGCGCAGCCGATGCAGATCTTTGCATGAATGCCGGGGCAGTCATTCTATAGGCTGCCCGGCATTCTCTTGCCTGGCCATCTCTGTATCGCGCCTGCTAGAATCCCATTAAGACAACTTCTTCGTCTCAATACCGGTCGACGTCTATCGGCATCCCCAAGATAAATACATCCATGAGTGGCGCGCGATAGGGGCGCAGTAGACATGGAAGAGCATAGATTGTCATCCTGAAGGGAGGGACATTCATGCGGAGGAAGATTGAAGCGCAGCTTGTCGAATGGAAAGACAATCCGCACAGGAAGCCCCTTCTTCTCCGTGGTGCTCATCGCACAGGCAAGACCTGGCTTATCGAGAACTTTGGCAAGCGCTACTTCAGCGATACGATCAAGATAGATTTCATGCATGATGAACGGGCAAAAGGACTCTTTGAAGGAGACCTCGATCCCAAACGCATCATACGTGAGATCGAGCTGGTGCATGGCAAGAGCATCAATCCTGAGACGACGCTTTTGGCATTCGACGAGATACAGGAAGTCCGTCGCGGTCTCACTTCGCTCAAGTATTTCTGTGAGCAGGCTCGTGAATACCATGTCGTCGCTACCTGCTCCTATTTGGACAGAGCGTTGAGGAGACCGGGAGAGTCCTTTCCTGTCGGGAAGGTGAATCGGCTCGTATTGCATCCTATGGATTTCGAGGAGTATGTACGTGCACGTACTGGAGCTCCACTCGCGGATACGCTTGCCGAAGCAGATATGGACACGCTGTCAAAGATGCAGGAGCGTCTTGTGCCGCTCCTCAAGGAATACCTTGTCGTCGGGGGAATGCCCGAAGCAGTCGAGTCTTTCATCGAGGAGAAAGACTTCAGAGCAGTCAGGGAGATACAGAACGGAATCCTTGAGGGCTACAACGACGATTTCGCGAAGCACGCACCTGGCAGAATGCTCGAACGCATGCGCCTTGTTTGGAAGTCGCTGCCGGGACAGCTGGCCCACGAAAACAAGCGCTTCGTGTATGGAGCTGTCCGTCCTGGAGGACGTGCGCGCGATTTTGAGGAAGCGCTTCAGTGGCTCAGGGATTACGGAGTGGTCACAAAGATACCTCGTGTCGAAGCCCTGCGTTTTTCGCCTTCGGCCTATGAGGACCTCTCTTCTTTCAAGCTGTTCTGCATCGATACAGGGCTGCTCTGCGCTCTGTCGGATCTCGATCCCACGATAGTGCTGGAAGGTTCCAAGCTGTTCACAGAGTTCAAGGGCGCTCTGACGGAGCAGTATGTTGCTCAGCAGCTTGTGGCGCAGGGATTTGAGCCCGTCTACTGGTCTGCATCCAAAGGCGCGGCCGAGGTTGATTTCGCTCTGTCTCAGGGGCCGACAATAGTGCCTATAGAAGTGAAGGCAGCCGAGAACCTCAAATCGAAGAGCCTCAAAGTAGCTTGCCAGGAGTTCCAGCTCGAGCGGGCGGTACGGACATCTCTTTCTCCCTACAGGGATGAAGGATGGCTCGTGAATGTGCCGCTCTGGGAAATCGATGAGATAGCCAGATTCATCTAAGCTTGCCTGCCATATCCGTAGCAAGGCAGGCAAGCTAGGCATCTTGATTGGGTGCCTTCTCTTTCTTCGGCATGCTTTCGAACCAGGTGGAGAACTCATCCATCTGCGCTGCGACGGCACCTTCTGCATCTCTTTCTCGGATGAGGTCTGCCATATGGCGGAAGAAGGGGAGTGACCTCATTGGCCCATAGTAGGCCTGGGTCGCGCGGTAGAACGAGACATAGATGTCCTTGAACGTATTCACGAGCATCGAGTACACCATGTTGCCCGAGGCGATTGCCACCTCATGGTGGAAATCGAATGAGAGCCCCGGCATCGTCTCGTCGGTCGCCTCTACCATCCTGTCGACAATCGCATCGATGCGGTCGAGCTCGTCTGCAGTCGCATGCTCGCAGGCGCCATGCACGATCTGGGGCTCCAGTGCACGCCTGAAGCTGATGATGGGCTCCAGAAGGCTTGTGTCCAGAGCCGTGCTCGTATAGTCGAGCATCGAGACAAGCGTCTGGATATTGCCGTCACGGGCGATGTCTGCCACATAGACGCCCTGGCGGGGCTCGATGCGCACGAAGCCACGATCCGCAAGATTCGTGATTCCTGCATTCACGACCGAAAGCGAGACCTTCGTCTCGCGGGCAAGCTCGCGCTGAGAGGGAAGCCTGTCTCCAGCTTTGAGCTCTCCAGAAAGTATCATCTGCTGCAACTCGTCGATGAAGAGCTGCTGGCGTGTCGGCGCCTTTATCTCCCTGAGTGCCATGACATTCCCTTCTCTGGTTACTGATATTGATTGTATCAGAATCAGTTAGGCTTGTAAGCTGGGAAAATGCTGAAATATAGCTATCAGTCAGAGAAAACTACGTGATACAATCACGATTGTGTGAGAAAAGACGCAATTTCGGCTTCGGTGATGAGGGGATTTCCATGAAACGGAAAGACGTCGATGTCGTAGTGGTGGGAGCGGGCAATGGCGGCCTTGCAGCAGCGCTTGTCTGTGCCCATGCCGGTCTCGATACGCTCGTGCTCGAGAGGCACAATCTGCCAGGAGGAGCAGCCTCGTCCTTCGTGAGGGGTCGCTTCGAATTCGAGTGCTCGCTCCATGAAGGATGCGAGGTAGGGGAGCCGGGCTCGCGTGGTTCCTGGGGTGCATTCCTCGATGCAATGGGTGTCGATATCGACTGGCGCTATGAGCACTGCACGTTCCACTGCGTGATTCCGGATGACGGGATCGATGTCCTCATGCCCTGCGGCAGGAAGGCCTTCGCAGATGAGATGGAGCGCCAGGTGCCGGGCTGCCGCGAGAGCATCGATGCGTTCTTCCGTGTGGCAGAGCAGGCACAGGCCGGCTTCAACTACATGATCTCCCATGCACCGAAGAGCTGTTTCCCAGGCACGGCGACCTACGAGCGCGACAAGCGGCAGCACGACCATGAGCTCATGAAGCTGAAGCTCGTGCTTGCGACCCGCTATCCCGATTTCCTGCGCTGCTCTGCAGTCTCTGTCAAGGAGGGGATGGATCTTCTCGGCATCCCCGAGAAGGCGCAGCACATCCTCTCGCAGTACTGGGTCTACCTCGGTGCCTCGCCGAGCAATATGGACTTCATGACGAACGCCGTCATGCTCATGGCATACATCGACCAGGGAGCAGCTCTTCCTGCCATGAAGTCGCATGAGATCTCGCTTGCCCAGGAGGCACGCATCCGCGAGCTCGGCGGCGACATCTGGCACTGCTGCCCGGTGCGCGAGTTCCTGATGGAGGATGGCCGTGTCGTCGGCGTGCGCACAGACGAGTGGGAGATCCATGCAAAGGAGACCATCTCGAACCTGAATCCCCACATCGTGCTTGGCAGCATGCTCGACCAGAAGAAGGTGGCGCCTTCGGTGCGCTCCTACTACAGCACGAAGCGCATAGCCTTGAACCTCTATACCTGCTATCTCGGCCTCGACTGCACGGCAGAAGAGCTTGGCATCACCGGCTACTCCTCCCTCCTGAACTCCGATCCTGACGGCGACGATATGGCAGAGCATGCCCACCAGCTCTACTCGAACGGCTACACGATCGTGAACTGCCTGAACGAGCTCATCCCCGAATCCTCGCCAGAAGGCACCTGCACGCTCTTCTTCACAGGAATGACGTTCGGGGATGTCTGGAAGGATGTCTTGCCCCAGGACTACCGCCGCGTGAAGGAGCGTCTCGCAGACGAGATGATCTCCCAGGCAGAAGAGCAGATGCACATCAGCATCCGTCCCCACATCGAGGAGATCGAGATGGCAGCAGCGCCGACCTTCGTGCGCTACATGGGAACGCCGAACGGCACGCCCTATGGCTACCAGGTGAAGCTCGATGACGGCATACCGATGCGCTGCATGAACGAAGGAGAGTATCACCAGATACCGGGACTCCACTTCTGCGGTGCGACCGGCATCCTGACCGATGGCTACAACTGCTCGGCGCTTTCGGGTGCCAAGAGCGCGCAATACGTCGTCGAGCGTCTCCGTGCTCTCGATGGCACATCTTCACGCTAAGAGGACGGCATGGGAACGAATTTCAATCAGGTGAAGATTGCCGATTTCACACGCCTGGCAGCTTCGCGTGCTGCACATATCCAGAATGCTGTGGCAAGGAGCTTCCCTCCCGAGGAGAGCTACTCGGCAAACAGGCTCGCTGAGGAGCTCCATCCAGCACACCAATATCTCGTCGTGCAGAAGGTCACCGAGCTCGCTGACGATATGAGGTGCTATACGCTCGCGCCTGATATCGAGGCGGGCACGGAGAAGATTGCCTGGTTCTCTGCAGGACAGTATCTGAGCCTCAACCTCGAGATCGATGGTATGCCGGTGACGCGTGCCTACTCCATCTCTTCCTCGCCGAGAAGCACGCTTTCTGGCACTATCGAGATCTCCGTCAAACGCGTGCCGGGAGGCCTCGTCTCGAATCATATCCTCGATACCTGGAAGCCTGGCACGAAGGTGGATGCCTCGGGTCCTCTGGGTACCTTCACCTATGAGCGTCTGAGAGATGCCCATACCGTGATCGGCCTTGCGGGCGGCTCTGGCATCACGCCGTTTCTGTCGATGGCAAGAGCGATTGCAGAGGGAGACGAGGACTTCGACCTTGTCCTTCTCTATGGCTGCAGGAACCTCGAAGTGATGGCATACCGCAGGAGCTCACAGAGCTTGCGCAGAAGACGTCCAAGGTGACGTTCGTGCCGGTCCTGAGCGATATCGCAGAAGGGGAGGATGTTCCTTCCGGCTGCGAGCGCGGCTTCATCACGGCTGACCTCATCCGTGCCTATGCACCTAAGGGCAGCTATTCGGTCTTTGCCTGCGGCCCGCAGGCGATGTATCGCTTCCTCGATACGGAGCTTCCGAAGCTCGGAATCAGGCGCAAGTTCATCCGTCGCGAGCTCATGGGCGAGCTCCACGATCCGAAGAAGCTCGATGGCTATCCCGTTGATGCAAAGGTGCCTGAGACGGTCTCCGTCACGGTTGTGCGCGAAGGCATGAAGGAGGTCGTCAAGGGCTCCTCGAACGATTCGGTCCTCCAGATTCTCGAGAAGAACGGCATTGCCTGCCCGAGCCACTGCAGGAGCGGCGAGTGCGGCTGGTGCCATTCGCGTCTTGTCTCAGGCGATATCTTCTGCCCTGCGTCAGTTGATGGCAGGCGCGAAGCCGATCTCAAGTTCGGCTACATCCATCCCTGCGCGTCCTTCCCGCTCACGGACCTTGAGATCGAGGTGCCACGAGCGGAGTAGCAGCTCCAGTCAGACCCAACCTGCCGAATCCCATCGCATAGCAGCCCGGCAGGCTGGGTGAGCTCAAGGGCACGCGTGCTCCTTTCCCTTGCAGCCAGAAAGCTCGCCTGTGGGCTTTCTGGCTGCATTGCTCTCTAGCGGCCTTCTTTGAGTGCCCGCCATTCATCATCGAGGATGGCCATGAGGATATCGTCGCAGTATTTCTCGCCGTCCTGCTCTGCATCGCGGAGCACGCCTTCTGTCTTGAAGCCTGCCTTCTCGTAGACGTGCTTCGCGCGCGGATTGCAGGAGAGCACATCGAGCGAAAGCCGGTGGAGCTGAAGTTCCGAGAAGGCATAGTCGCGCATGCACGTGACGGTCCAGGAACCAATGCCCTGGCCGCATTGCTGGGCGCTGAATAGTGCGATGCGGAAGTTTGCAGAGCGCAGGAACCAGTCGATCTCGTTCACGACCGCCTCGCCGAGGATTGTGCCATCCGGTGCGCAGATGAGGAAGTCCCTCCGGTCTGGGTCTTCGAGGCAGGCCATGAAGAAGGACTTCACCTGCTCTTCGGTGAAGGTCTCACGTGTCGCGGTCAGGCGGTCGACTTCCGGATCGGGATGGGCAAAGCCAGCCTTCCAGTAGGCGTCAACATCCTCTGCTCTCGTGCTTCTGAGCACATATCCGTCATGCTCCCACGAGCAGGGAATCTTCTCTGGTGTGGATGGCGTATCCATAGCATCCTTTCGGGCAGGCAATCTGGTCTGCTCTGAGGATAGCAGAGACTCCATCGGACGTGCCGTTCACGGATTGGAAACAATGCACGGCAGAAGGCCAAGAATGCTGTCCTGCCATGAAGACGTCCTCAAAGATGCAAGCAAAAGCGCAGGTAATCGAGCGGTGCCTGTATCTGCTGCGAACCATCAAGCTCTTGAAATGTCTAGAGATGCCTGTACAACCTGTATCGCTATGAGGCATAGGGGTGCATGAACCGCTGGCAGATGGAATCTCAAAGCAGGCTGAACGGAGCCTATGGTGGGAGGACCGGCCAGAGGCGTTGCCTGTTATGGAAAGGCAACTCTGCCGGTCCAGACCATGCTTACAGGAGAGGGATGGGGAGGATGGCCAATCCATATTGCGAGGAGCTGGGGAAGACGTATACCCCGCTCACCATCGAGGAGGAAGCTGCACGCTGCCTTCTCTGCTACGATGCACCCTGCTCGAAGGGATGCCCTGCAGGGACCGACCCTGCGCGCTTCATCAGGAGCGTGCGCTTCAAGAACGTGAAGGGCGCGGCCAGGACGATCCGCGAGAACAATGCACTCGGTGCTGTCTGTGCACGCGTCTGTCCGACAGAGCGCTACTGCGAGCTCGCCTGCTCACGCACGGGCATCGACCACCCGATCGATATCGCAGGCATCCAGCGCTATGTCACGGATATGGAAGAGGCGCTCGGCCTCGAGCTGCTCCATGCGGGGAAGGCGAATGGCAAATCAGTCGCAATCGTCGGATCCGGCCCTGCCGGACTTCAGGCGGCAGCATCGCTTGCAGAGCTTGGCTACGCTGTGGAGATCTTCGAGGAGGCCGAGAAGGCAGGAGGCGTGCTTCGCTATGGCATACCGGAGTACCGTCTTCCGAACGAGGTTGTGGACCACGAAATGGCACGCATCGAACGTCTCGGCGTGAAGATCCATCTGGGCGCCAAGGTCGGACGCGACATTGCGCTCTCCGAGCTCGAGAAGACGCATGATGCCGTGCTTCTTGCAGTCGGCTACTCCGAGCCGAAGATGCTTAGCCTCTTCGAAGGCAATGATGCAGCTGAGACCGCCGTCTCATTCCTGCATCGCGTGAAGGAGGCCAAAGGCGAGCTCGACCTGCCGAAGAGCATGCTTGTGATCGGCGGTGGTGACTCCGCTATGGATGCAGCGACCTCAGCAAAGAAGGCAGGAGTGCCCTATGTGACCGTCGTCTGCCGCAAGTTTCTGACGGCGTTCAGGGCCTCTGCCGCCGAGCTCTCTGCTGCCCAGGCAGCGGGTGTCACGATCATCGATGGCTATGCGCCCGAGAAGGTGGATGGCCATACAGTCACCTTCAGGCACAGAGAGGCAGAGGCGACCTTTACCTGCACAGCAGATCTCATCGTCCTGGCGGTCGGCCAGAAGGTGGACGCAGAAGGTCTCACGCTCGACCTTTCGAAGGATGCAGAAGGCTATGCCACATCCGACCCCAAGCTCTTCGTCACGGGAGACATCGTTTCGGGCGACAAGACGGTCGTTGCCTCGGTGAAGCGTGCCAAGGAAGCGGCTTCTGCCATCGATGCTGCTCTCAGGAAGGAGGGGTGCTAGCCATGAAGGACCTTTCAATCGATTTCTGCGGTGTGCACTTCGACAATCCGTTCTGCCTTGCTTCGTCTCCCGTCGGCAACTGCTACGAGATGTGCCGCAAGGCCTATGAGGCAGGCTGGGGAGGCATCTACTTCAAGTCTGTCGCTCCTGCTTCCTTCGTGATCAACGAGGTCTCGCCGCGCTTCGATACGCTTTCGAAGGAAGGAACAGACTTCGTCGGCTTCAAGAACATGGAGCAGACCTCGGAGCGCCCCTTCGAAGACTCGATGCGGGACATGGCAAGGCTCAAGAAGGAGTTCCCGGACAAGGTGCTCATCGCCTCGATCATGGGGCCGACCGAGGCTGACTGGACCGAGCTTGCGAAGCGTGCGACCGCAACCGGTGCCGACATGCTCGAGCTCAACTTCTCCTGCCCGCAGATGACGACACATGCGATGGGATCGGATGTGGGTGCAAACCCTGAGCTCTGCGAGAAGTATGTGAGAGCTGCCAGGAAGGGGACCGATCTTCCGATCATCGCTAAGATGACGCCGAACATCACGGATATGGTGCCTTCGGCAGAAGCGGCGCTCAAGGGTGGCGCAGCCGGCATATCTGCCATCAATACCGTGAAGTCCATAGCCAATGTCGACCTCGGCAATCTGGTAGGCATGCCGATGATCAACGGGAAGTCGTCGATCTCTGGCTACTCCGGCAAAGCAGTAAAGCCTATCGCCCTGCGCTTCGTGAACGAGCTTTCCCAGCGCATCCCCGATGTCCAGATCTCCGGCATTGGCGGCATCGAGACCTGGCAGGATGCAGCGGAGTTCATTCTGCTCGGTGCCCGCAACCTCCAGATCTGCACCGCAATCATGGAGTATGGCTACCGGATCATCGACGATCTGACCGACGGGCTCTCCTGGTACATGGAGGAGCGAGGTGTCGAGCATCTCGAAGACCTCGTCGGCCTTGCTTCGAAGAACATGGTGCCGGCAGAGCAGCTTGACCGTACCTACAAGGTCTATCCTGCCTTCGACGATGAGAAATGTGTCGGCTGCGGACGCTGCTACGTGTCCTGCTTTGATGGCGCGCATCAGGCGCTTTCCTGGGATGACGAGAAGAGGCGTCCGGTGCTTGACCGTGAGCGCTGTGTTGGCTGCCATCTCTGCGCGCTTGTCTGTCCGGTCAATGCTATCTCCAAGGGCGATGTTGTAATCAAGCCGGGCTTTGAAGGGGACCCTGCTGCAAAGAAAGTGTGCTGAAGCAGCCTGCACATACGAATTCGCTGCATGAGAGGAGGTGGCCTTCGCAGGCTACCTCCTTTGTTTAGGAACGTATGGAGGAAAGGTCTGCTAGGGTCGAAAGATGTGTGGAATGAAGGGAAACCTTCAAAACGTGCAATCTGGGGGCTCTGCTAACCGTTTAAAACGTGCAGATGCGCTGGTCAGAAGAGTGAGAGCGATGCGTGGGACTCTATGGCGAGAACGAGGGACAGACAGTCCGTTCTTCTTGTCAATGCTCTGCACAAATACGAGATTTCGGATGTCCAGAACCGATGTTTTTCCAAGATATTCAGAGACTGATTTCAACACTAATCCGAAATTTCGTCTGCCGGCAGCATTCTTCTGCCTCTAACGTTGCGACATGAGAATGCCCCGCTTGCAGAAAAGCGAAGCGGGGCATTTCCATCTATATCGGTGAAGCTATGGCTATGGGGTGCTTTGTCCCCACTGCATTGTGCAGGGGAGAATCTGATGCGGATCTATCTTGTCAGCACCGCTGATGAGGCTGAGGAGGATCTGCGCTGCCTCAATGTATCTGTCGGAAGTTTTCCGTCCTGGGCTGTCTCATGGCCTTGTATCAGCTAAAAGATGCGGATAGATTCCGTCTCGTTCAGGATTCGTAATGAAGAGCCCCGAGAAGGAATATCGGCACGTAGAGCACGTTGTCCTTTGCGAAGATATTCGATTCGGCAAAGACGTAGGCATTGTCGATTGAATACTCAGGCACTTCGAGTGCATGACTGAGCGCTGAATGTGTCAAATACGATCCACCTGGCTTTATCTCAATCGCATCGATTGCACCATCCTGGTGCTCTGCCAAGAAATCGAGCTTTCCGATTTTCTTGGATGTGAAATAGCGCAGCGAGAATCCATGTGCTGCAAGCTCCTGTGCCGCGAATGCTTCATAGGCAGCACTCATGTTGACGGTTGCCTTTCCGTCGAGCAGGCCTTGATAGCTGTTCTTTGGCAATGCTGCAGCAAGCATTCCGGCATCAAGGTAGAAGAGCTTGAACTTGTTGCGCTCTTCGTTAGCTAGAAGCGGGGCAGTAGGGGCGACGACATTGTAGACTGCCAAGGCGACACCCGCCTGTACAAGCCAGAGGAACTGAGTCTCTACCTGCGTGAAGCGCTTGACGCCCTTGATCGAGCCCAGATTGAAGCGGCGTGTCCTGGAGAGTGCTTGGCTTGGAATCAAGTCGTAGATCTCCCGAATGGTCAGACGCAGCTCAGGTGGTGCGTACTTCGTGATATCGAGCCGGTAGAGGCTATGCAGGTCCTGCTGGACCGTTCGGACAGAGTCGATATTGTTTGTAGCGAGGAAGGTATTCACGGCATCAGGCATCCCGCCGACCATAAGGTAGCGGTGGAAGAGATCGAGCAGCCTTGCATAGAGGAATTCCGGCAGAGCACGTCCTTCCTCGAAGCATTGGACTGCCTGCTGATATACCGCCTCATCCAGGCCATTGGCCCAGCAGAATTCTTCGAAATCGAGGGGATACATCTGCACTTTCGTGACATAGCCGACGGGCAGGGAATCGATCGAGTCGAGGCGCACGCCGAGGAGGGAACCGGTGAGTACGAACCGATAGGTGCCCTTCTGTACCAGATACTTGATATAGATGACGATATTGGGACATTCCTGCACCTCGTCGATGATGACAACGGTCTTGTTCGGCACGAGGTGAGATGTCGCTGCAACGGACATGCGCAGCTCGAGATCGTCTGCGCTCTTGGCTGCAGAGAAAGAGTCGCGTATGTCAGCATTCTCGATCAGGTCGAATTTCACGACATTCTCGAAATGGTCGCTGCAGAAGGCATCGACCAGATAGCTCTTGCCGACCTGGCGTGCACCCATGACAAGCAGCGCTTTCATGGATGGAGCTTCGAGCCAGCTTTCAAAGAGTCTGTATGCTTTCCGCTTGAGCATGCTGCTTCCTCTCTGCACGACACTAATGCGAAATTTCAAAGCAGAAAATTTAGCAATAATCCTAAATTTATAGCAGCAGTATATTGCAAAAATCCAAGATTTTAAATAATGCATGCCAGCAGCACTGCCCTTCTTCCAAAGGCTGCCTTGGACAGCATGCATCTTTCTTGCTCATATGCTTTCTATGGTCTGGCGCTCAGAAGCCTCCAAGAGAATGAAGCAGCCTCCTTTCCTGGAGGGAGAGGAGGCTGTGGCATGGATGGGTTGGCAATTGGACTACAGAGTGCTCTGCCCCCACTGCACGGTGCAGGGGAGGATCTGATGCGGATCTATCTTGCCGGCACCGCTGATGAGGTCGAGCAGGATCTTTGCCGCCTCGACACCTTCTTCGAAGGCAGGCTGGGCAATGACGGAGACGCTCGGAGAGGCGACTGCTGCCCAATCGGTGTTGTCGAAGCCAAGAAGACCGATCTCTTTCGGCATCCGCGGGTAGAAGTCGCGCATCGCGATATAGATGTCAGGAAGTGCCCAGCAGTTGGGGGCGAAGACAAGCGTCGGCACATCGCAATCATCGAGCTTTTCATGGAGCCATGCAGTGAGCTCTTCTACCGGCACGCCCTTGTCGGGAATGACAAAATGCTCGGAGGGGATGTGGTGGGCCTCGATGGTGTCGGTCGTGCCCTGGAGACGCTCGGTGCGCGAGCTCAGAAGCTGCGGCTCTGCAGCAACGACGAGCATGCGCTTATACCCCTTGGCAAGCACCTTCTCGAGGGCATCTTTCGTGGCTTCATAGTTGTCTGTCTTCACCCAGCTCGCGGTGTAGTCGTAGTACTTGGAGTCGAAGAAGACGAGCTTCTTGCCGGAGGAGCCGATGGCGTCTGCCACCTCGCGGAAGCGGGCAGTCGGCTGCACGATGAAGCCATCGACTCCGACAGCGATGAGACGGTCGATCAGGGCGTGCTCGTTGTCGCGGTCGAAGTTCGAGCTCGAGATCAGAAGGCGGTAGCCTGCATCGCTCGCCACAGAATCGATGCCCTTCACGATCTGGTTCGAGAAGTGGTTTGCGATATCGCCCACGATGACAGCGAGGAGATAGGTCTGCTTCGCATTCATGCTGCGTGCCAGAGGGCTCGGTTCGTAGCCGGTCTCCTTGATTGCCTGCCTGATGCGGTCATGCGTCTCCTTCGACATGCGGTCGGTATGGCCGTTGAGATAGAAGGAGACTGTCGTCTTGGAGGTGCCTGCAAGGCGGGCAATCTCTGTGATCGTGACACGCTTCTTGGTGGCTGGCATGGTGATTCCTCGCTGGATTACGTGAAACGGTTTAGTAAACCAATAATAGCATGGGACACAGAAAGACAGGCTTTCCGTGTCCCATGGATGATGCTTGCATGCAGGCGCTAGGCCAGGATCTCCTTCACGGCTGCGATGACATCAGCATCGGTTGCCTCGGCGAAGAAGTACTCCTGGAAGTGCTCGCCTGCGAAGGCGCCCTTCACGAGGTCGCGGTCGAGGTCGCGCAGAAGCTCCGTGAACGGACGGAAATTCGTGGCGCGGACCTGATCGAGGATCTTCTTGTTGCGCTGCTCGGGCTCGACGCGCTCTGCAGGGTAGCCGTTGCCGGAGCCGAAGCCGAAGAGCTTCTCGAACGTGTACTCGAGGTTGAGCTCCTGGCCCCAGCCGTTTTTGAGGGCGAAGGGCATTGCCACGGCATTGCCGTCATTGATCTGGGCGAACGTGTAGGCATCGAGCGGATCCTCGACGTGTCCGCAGATGACGCCGGGGAAGGAGTTCAGTGCGAGCATGGCGCCTTCGCCCGTGCCGCAGCCGGAGACGACGTAGTCTGCTGCCTTGCCGTTCAGAAGCGTTGCTGCAAGGATGCCGTTCTGGACATAGGTGAGCTGTGCTTTGTCGTCTGCGGCGTACATGCCGTAGTTGAAGACCTTGTGGCCCATGGGCTCGACAACCTTGCGCAGGGCCTTCTCGATCATTGCGTTCTTTGCTGCCTGGCTGTTCTCGTTGATGAGGGCGATTCTCATTGCTACTACCTCTCTTTGAATGTCCGTGGGAAAAGTTTTTTCCGTAACGTAATTGGCACTGTTTAAAGTAAACCAGTTTTATAGCCATTTCAATAGAGATTACCGCTCACTCCTGCTTTGCAGACCGTTTACCGGCAGCTCTTTGTAATGCAATAGCGAGAATTTCATAATCCTGCATCGAAGGAAGATAAACCGGTTTGCACTTATTATTTAAAAGGACAAGAAGATAAAAGGAGAAAAACATGGGCGTCCCTTTGATTGAGCCGCTCGCGGATCCTGGCCGTCTGAATTCAGTTCGTCCGCTAGAAAGAGACGAGCTTGAAATCGGCCTTAGACGCTGTCTGGCACAGATTGATGCAAATATGGCCATCTTTGGCGATGGAAGTTTCCCCACTCCCGCTGCGCAAGGTGGACTTTATAAACCAATGGGGAACGAAGAGTGGACAAACGGCTTCTGGACTGGGCAACTCTGGCTTGCTTATGAGCTCACCGGTGACATGCGCTATAGAAATCTTGCGGAGCAGAACGTAAAAAGCTTCCTAGACCGTGTTGAACGTCGTCACGAACTTGATCATCACGATCTTGGATTCCTCTATATACCTTCGTGTGTTGCAGCATTCAAGGTCTGTGGTAGTGAAGCGGGACGTAGGGCAGCACTGCTTGCAGCGGATCAGTTGATGACTCGGTGGCAGGGGAAAGGTAGATTTTTCCAGGCATGGGGTCCCATGAATAGTCCTGAACATTACCGGTTTATTATAGATTGCCTTCTTAATGTCCCGCTCCTCTATTGGGCTAGTGAGATGTCAGGTGATCCGATATACGCTGAATGTGCACGAAATCACTTTATGACAACTTGTGCACATATCATCAGGTCCGATGGCAGCGCGTTCCACACCTTCTATATGGATCCGGTTACGGGCGGGCCTAGCCGTGGTGCTACAAGACAGGGATATTCTGACGATTCTGCCTGGGCACGCGGACAGGCTTGGGGAATCGATGGCATTCCTATCAATATTAGGCACACTGGAATGGATGGATACGCCGATTACGCGCGGTCCATGAGGAACTACTTCCTCAATAGGCTTCCTGAGGATTCGGTCTGCTTCTGGGATCTTATATTCCAGGATGGCTCCGGTCAGCCACGTGATAGCAGCGCGGCGGCAATTGCGGTATGTGGGCTTGACGAAATGGCACAGCTGGAAAAGAGCGCTGAAGAACGTTTGATAGATGAGAATGCAGGCACATCGATTCTGCGTTCACTCATCTTTGACTACATGAGTGACGAAGCAGTCCCAGGTGCTCCCATACTCTGTCATGGCGTATACAGCTGGCATTCCGGTAAAGGTGTCGATGAAGGAAATCTTTGGGGTGACTACTTCGTCTTTGAAGCTATCGCAAGAAAGCTTGTCAAATGGAATCCGTATTGGTAGGAGGATCGGGAAATGGCAGTTCCAAACATTGTAATGACTCGCATCGATGAAAGACTCATCCATGGCCAAGGGCAGCTCTGGATTAGGCATCTTGGTGTTAATACGGTTATCGTTGCTAATGATGCTGTTGCCGAAGATCACATGCAACAGACAATCATGAAGACCGTCGTCCCGAAATCAATAGCACTTAGATTCTTTACGGTACAGAAGACCATCGACATTATCAGTAAAGCTGCGCCGGCTCAGGTCATCTTTCTTCTGGTTAAGACTCCGCAGGATGCGCTCCGTTTGGTGGAAGGCGGTGTGCCTATCCATGAGATCAACATAGGAAACATTCATAACGCTCCCGGAAAGGAGAAAGTAACGCGTTCAATTTTCCTCGGAGAAGAAGACAAGGATGCTTTGCGTGAAATGTCTCGACTTGGCGTCTCTTTCAATACCAAGACGACACCGAGCGGCAGCGATGGAGCGGCCGAGGTGGATATCACCAAATATCTGTAACTGGTGGCAGGACTGCGTAGAAAGGTAATCTCTGATGGAAATTTCACTCATCCAAGCACTCCTTATCGGTATATGGACTGCTTTCTGCTACAGCGGCATGCTCTTTGGCATCTATACGAACAGGGCCCTTGTCCTTTCATTCGGTGTCGGTGTAATTCTCGGTGATGTACCGACAGCGCTTTCATGCGGCGCTATTGCCGAGCTTGCATTTATGGGATTTGGCGTAGGCGCTGGTGGCACGGTGCCACCAAATCCAATTGGCCCAGGTATTATCGGTACGCTTATGGCTATTACCATGTCCGATGTAACGCCTGAGACAGCTCTTTCGCTTTCCATTCCATTTGCAGTCGCTATTCAGTTCCTACAGACGTTTATTTACACTCTCACCTCTGGAAACCAGGAGCTTGCAACAAATGCACTTAAAGAACGTAAGTTTGGCAAATGGCGCCTGTTCTCTAATTTCACAGTTATCCTGTTTGCTGCGGTCGGCTTCCTTCTTGGTTTCCTGGGTGCAAGCAGTATGACCCTCCTCAGCCAGCTCGTGGCTCTCGTACCGCAGTGGCTCCTCAAAGGTCTGAGTGTTGCAGGAGGTATGCTTCCGGGCATAGGTTTCGCAATGATTCTGAGCGTCATGCTTGAGAAGAAATATATTCCGTTTGCGCTGCTTGGCTATATTGCTGCTGCATATCTCAAAATGCCAGTTATTGGTGTGGCGCTTGTTGGCTGTGTCTTCGCAATTAAGCACTACAACGATGCTACAGAGGATAGAGAGCCTTCAAATCTGGCTGTAGAGCTTCCTGCTGATGAGAGCGCTGAAGCTGGTCGTGAGGACTGGATTTAAACCAAACAGGATAATTTGGCAAGGAGAATGACAATGAGTAAAGATGCTGATCTTGGATCTTTCAACTTGGAAGCGAACGCCGATGGACACAAGCTCTCGACCCACGACTACAATGTGACAACTCTTCGTTCCTACTTCTTACAGAACGGCTTCAATTACAGCAATTATCAGGGACTTGGCTATGGCTTAGTACTCTACCCCGCTTTTAAAAAGCTGTACGGAGCTGATACCGACAAGCTAGCAAAAGAGCTTGAGCTGAACTCTGAATTCTATAATACCAATCCCAACTTTCTGCCTTTCATCACGTCCCTTCATCTTGCGATGGCAGACGAAGGTGCTGATTATGATGACATTCGTGGTATCAAGATGGCACTTATGGGTCCTCTTGCAGGTATTGGAGACTCACTGTCACAGTTCTGCATCGCCCCACTGTTCTCGACTATTTTTGCTTCACTTGCTATGAGCGGAATTGCTGCCGCACCGTTGCTTTTCCTTGTAGCTATGAATGGTGTGCTGATATCGATAAAATTCGCTGTTGCTGCGCAAGGTCGAAAGCTTGGCACGGCAATTGTCGACAAGCTTAGTTCTAAGCTGAGTATCATCTCTGAGACTGCAAGCATGATTGGTGTCACCGTCATCACTGGACTGGTAGCCACTTACGTGAAGATGAATGTTGGCATAACGTTTTCTGCTGGGGCAGCTGCAGAGGGAGTTAAGCAGTCGACAGTTAACATTCAGTCAATGCTTGATGGTATCGCTCCGTCGTTGCTTCCAGTTCTTTATACCGCGCTGATGTATTGGCTCATAAAGAAGAAGGGCTGGGATACTTATAAGCTTGTCATCCTTACGGTTATTCTTGGAATTGTCCTTTCCGTTTGTGGCGTTCTGGTCTAGGAAAGCTTAGTTTTCACTTTGGGAGGATTCAGCAGGATTCTCCCTTTTTTTATCAGTATGAATGAGGGAAGTATGGCTGAAAACAATCATGCAGATATTAAGGGCATCTGCAATGTGCTTAAGCGTGCAGATAATGTAGTTGCCAATAGATACTATTTCACGAAAACGTGGGATATGGAACGATGCGCTGTTCCATTTGAAGTCGATGTGTCACTTGAGACTCTGAGCGGCTGGGAAATCATTCCGAATGGAGATCCCGAGTGGTGCTTCATGTTCAACCGTATGGACTATCTGGATGATCTTTGTACTGCCTGGCTTGAGGTGCACAAAGCAGTATACGCAGAAAAAGCGGTAGCGCTTATGCTGCAGTGGGTAAAAGCCCATACAGATCTTGCACCTGGTCCGAGCACCCGCACTCTTGATATGGGAGTCCGTATATCAGCAATGGCCCGTGCCCTGTCTGTCCTCAAAGGCTCGAAAGTATTGGACACAGAACAAGCAAGCAAAATCAAATGCAGTATTGGCCAGCAGATCGAATATATGCGCGACAACTATCTGCCGAAGTACGAGACAAGCAACTGGGGGCTCATACAGACCCTTTCGATACTCTCGTCCTACGCAAGGCTATCAGAGCACCCTGAAAACGAGCGATTCTGGCAATGGGCATATAAACGTGCTGAGCTACAACTAGCTGCGCAGTCGTATCCTGACGGAACCAATTGGGAACTTTCGGTCATGTATCAGGCTGAAATACTGTTATACGCGCTGCAAACAAAATGGATTTTGGAACGTAAGAGGATAGATCTTCCAAAAGGGCTGGAGAATGTTTGTCTAGGTTTCAGCCATACTCTTGCAATGATGTCTATGCCCGACGGTAGGACGGAAGCTCTCGGTGACAGCGACAGACACGATGCAAAAACGCTACTGGCTTTGGCTTCTGCGGTACTTGAAGATTCAGCAATCAAATGGACGGCCCGCAACGTTTCGCTAGATCCACTTGATGTTTACGCATTTGGCACGGAGATTATTGAAAGATACGACAGGCTTGATGCCCGTTGCCCTGCTGTACTCTCTCTGGATGCCTATGATTCGGGCATCTTCGTTACGCGCTCCTCTTGGAACCAGAATGCAAATGCGACTGTCTTTCTTGACGGACCGATGGGCAGTGGCCATGGGCATTGTGATGAGTTGCATCTTTCGCTCTGGTATGACGGTAGGCCGGTATTAACTGATTCTGGCAGGTATTCATATCGAGAAGATGTGCCTGACAGAACAAGGCTGAAGAGTGTCAGGGCCCACAATGTTCCAACGATAGATGGACGCTCAAGCAGCGAGCCAAGGGGGAGCTGGGACTATGCTGGATTTTCCTATCCATTGAAACCCTATGTGTGCCATCGGGATGGACTAGATTACTGGGAGGGCGCAATCATAGAATCAGTTCCCACGTCGGTTGTACTTCGTCGCGTGGTATGTATGGATCATCGTGCCTGGATTGTAATTGATCAGGCATGGTGCGATGGCAATCATGAGCTTAAGACGGCTTGGCATTTTGATTCATCTATTCATGTTGTGAAAACAGAAGATGGTCTGATGCTTGGAGATATTGCTCTACTGATGCATACGGAAAGCGATTACCAGATTACACGCGATACCTATTCAGAGTTATACAACACTATGCTGGAGCAAGATGTCCTTGTCACGCGCGCTGCATTCAAAGACTTCGGAGTACAGATTTCCGTAATTGCGCCTCAGGACGTTTCAGTCGAATTTGACCAGCTCGAAAAAGCCGATGGCGCTGTGTTTGCATCTTCATTGGCAAGATCAATCAAGTTGGGTTTTCCTGATGGGGTCACGAGGACACTAGCCGTCGTGTTCCAAGAGGTTTATAGCGGCATAAAGGCATTTCTCTGTGATGGAGTGCCTTATCATGCTGGTGTTGCAGTGGTTACGCGGAAATGCAATGAAACAAAGCTTGATGTATTAAGAGGGTAGAATTCTGCTGCGATGTAGCGTTGTCATGTTGCAGTACTGCGCTGCATCGCATGAATTCTCAGAAATGGCTGAGGACCTCCGGCATAACCGCAGGAATTCCTGTCGCCGCTCCGCTGCATCATATGGATGAACGGCTGATGCATCCGGAAGAGCGGAGGAAGCAATGGCGAAGGGCCATGCAGGCGGA
>Ga0214927_100184_pt1 | contig 25373 bp, 21 predicted proteins | sample Stichaenrichm16X_FD_168612 | JGI IMG/M metagenome (GOLD analysis project Ga0214927, IMG submission 168612) | Xylose enriched microbial communities from anaerobic bioreactor in Madison, Wisconsin, United States - 16X | ecosystem: Engineered > Bioreactor > Anaerobic > Unclassified | place: USA...
CTTATGACACCTGAGGAATATCATGAAAACTTCTATGCTGCAGCATAAGAATACCGCCAGTCGATTGTTCGACTGGCGGTACAAAAATTGTTAATTATTCAGTGTCCTCTTGACGGGTAGCACACCAGAATGGCCGGGACGGCAAAAGCCGCGTTAATTTTGTGGTCCTTGACGATTTTTAAAACCTTTTCGTTCATCGTCTCGTCGTTGGTGAGCCCCGAAAAGACGATGCACACCGATTTTGAGCCGGCGTTCACATCGCCCTGAAGGACGTCCGCCGGCGCGCTTTTCTGGTAGGTTTGGAGCAGACGGTTCGAGGTTTTCCCCGAAGTCGTTTTAACTGTCCCGTCGACCTTGACGTCGGTGTACCGGCTGACGCGGTAAATCTGCACCGCGTGATAAATCGTGATACCGATTAACACGAGGGCCGCAATCACCACCCCGATCAGCACGATCATCCCAGTGCCTTTGAGTTTGGATTCTCCTTCTTTCCGCTTCAATTCTTTTTTCCTCTTCTTTTTTACAATTCTAAACTACTGTACTATTATAACGTTACCCGTGACGTTTGAATAGAAAATAATGATAATAATGAAGATAAATAATAACTTGACCCTATTTTTTCTCAGCCACCCGCACCTTGATTTCATAGATGAAAAAGATTATAATAAGAAAACATGTAAGTCTACGTAGCTCAGATGGATAGAGCGACCGCCTCCTAAGCGGTAGGCCGGGGGTTCGACTCCCCCCGTGGACACCAGATGATTCTGCCGGCAGGGGTAAGCCCTGCCGGTTTTTTATTTGGTTCACAACCTCAAATCACAAAAAAAGACCGCCGAAGCGGTCTTGCGCACCTTACCGGTTTAACACGTCGAGGAAGGCCACGGCGTATTCGGGCAGATCCGGCGGGCGTCGGCCGGAGACGATGTTGCCGTCGATGACGCAGGCTTTGTCGACCCATTCGGCACCGGCGTTGCGCATGTCGTCCTTGATGCCCGGCGTGCTGGTGACGCGGCGCCCTTTAAGGATGCCCGCGGAGGCCAGCACCCAGCCGGCGTGGCAGATTTCGCCGATGGCTTTCCCTTCGAGGTTCATTTCTCTGACGAGGTCCAGCACCTTCGGGAAACGGCGCAGCTTGTCCGGCGCCCAGCCCCCGGGCACGAGCAGTCCGTCGAAATCCTTGGCGTCCACATCGTTAAAGGAGGTCTCGACCTCGCAGGGCACCCCGTATTTGCCGTGGTACAGCCCCGGCTTTTCCGCTGCGAAGACGACCTCGACGTCGGCCTCCCGCAGTCTGAGTACCGGATACCACACTTCCAAATCTTCAAAATCTTCACTGATTAAGGCGAGTACACGTTTCATTGATTGTCTCCTTTTCTTATTTTATTCCCAATTGTCGGCCGCGCGTCTCGCGTCGATGTAATCCATCAGCACGCAGGTCGTGCCCTCGATGCCCAGGCGGCTGCTGTTGATCGTCAGGTCGTAGTTGCGGGCATCCCCCCACTTTTCCTTGCAGTAGTGGTTGTGGTAGGCCTTGCGCTGCCGGCTCACCTGTTCCACCCGCTTTTTCGCTTCTTCCTCAGACAGGTTTTCGGTTTCCATCGTCCGAAGTATTTTCTGATCCATGTCCCCCATGACAAAGATCGTGATCAAATGAGGCCGTCCCCGTAGGACGCTCTCGGCGCACCGCCCGACGATCACAAAGGATTCCCCGGCGTCGGCGCGCTCGCGGATAAAGTCAAACTGCATCCGGGCGATGTTTTCCTCCGGCGAGTTCGTAAAGCCTCGGACGGTGCGCGACAATAACGGGTTTTTGGGCCGCTCGTCGTACCGCCTGAGGTTTTTCTCACCGACGTCCTTCTCCGCGGCGAGTTCCCGCAGAATGTTCTTGTCGTACAGCGCAATGCCGTAGTTGTCCGCCAGCTTCTCCGCGATGACGTGGCCGCCGCTTCCGAACTCGCGCCCCAGCGAAATCATCAGTTGTTTGTCCATACTCTCCCCCCTTTTATTTTACAGGTAGCGCAGATAGATGCACACCATCGAAATCAAAATGACGATTACCGTCGCCGGCACCGCCGATTTCAGGTATTTTTTCCAGCTGATCGGGTGGCCTTCCCGGGCGGCAATGGACGTGCCGACCACATTGGCCGACGCGCCGATGGGTGTGGCGCTGCCGCCGATGTCCGTCCCCATGGCCAGGGTCCAGGCGAGAATCGACAAATCGGCGCCGGTGGCCGCGGCCAGGGTCCGGATCACCGGAATCATCGTCGCCGCAAAAGGAATGTTGTCGACAAAGGCGCTGCAAATTGCCGAGCCCCAGATGATGATCGCGACCATGACCACCATGTTGCCGCCGCTGATGCGCCCGATGACGCTCGCGAACATTTCCAGAAGGCCCGTTTCTTCAAGGCCGCCGACGACGAGGAACAACCCGATGAAAAACAAAAGCGTCTTGTAATCCACCCGCTTCAGGATTTCGACGGCGTCCCGGCCGGCGGCAATCAGCGTGACGAGCGCGATAAAGGCGCCGATGAAGGCGACGGTCAGCCCCGTCTGGGCGTGGGTGATGAGCATTACCACCGCGGCAAGGAAGATGACCGTGCTGACGATGAAGTCCCGCCGGCTTTTAATCGCATCCTTCGGCGAGAGCCGCGCTGCCTCGGCCGAATCGATCTCGCCGGCACCGGATAACTCCTTTCTAAAGCAGAAATAGAAATAAATCACGATGACGACCAGCGAAATCAGGGCGATGAGCCCGGTGTTGGTGATGAAATCCGTGAACGTGTATTTCAGCGAGGTCCCGATGATGATGTTCGGCGGGTCGCCGCTCATCGTCGCCGAACCGCCGAGGTTGGCGCAGAAGATTTCCGACAATATCATCGGCACTGGATCGAATTTGAGCAGCTGGGCCAGTTCTACCGTGACTGCGGCGAGAAACAGAATCACCGTGATGCTGTCGATGAACATCGCGAGCACGAAGGACATGACCATAAAGGTCAGAAAGATCGACATGACCTTGTAATGCACCGCCTTCGCGATCGTCATGCACAGCCAGCGGAAGAACCCGGCCCGGGCCATCCCCTCGACCATGACCATCATCCCGGCCAAAAACAGAATCGTCGCCCAGTTGATCCCGGCGGCTTCTTCTTCCGCCGCGCTGGTTTCGTACCAGAAGCCCAGCGTGAAAATACTTTTCAGATTCAGGGTCTCCATCACTGCGCGGCCGCTGTGCATCGCGATGCCGAACACGAGCACGAGGGTCGCCGCCCCGCAGGCCAGCGTCACGAGATGGCGCTCAAACTTGTCCCAAATGATGAGGATAAACATCAGGATGAAAATCACCCCGGCTAACACACTTGCAATCATAGTCACTCCTATTTTGATCTTTCATTTTCTGTCTGGTGAAGGTCGGATGAATTCCGCTTTGCCCGATGGGCCGAAGACACCGGCCCCTGGCGGGACTCGGGCCTGTCCCCTTCGATGGCGCCGGTGCCTTCGCTTTTCGCGCGGTAGAGGTAATTGTCTGCGGTCTGGATAAAGGCCCTCAGCTCGGCCTCGCTGTGGGGTGTCCCCGCCGCGTAGCCGATGCTGCAGGTCACGCGCACGCCGCCGCGCTCCTCAGTGCAGTCTGCCTTAAAGACATTCAGCTTTTGGGCAAATCGATTCACCTCCGGCTCCGCGGAAATGATGAGCAATTCGTCCCCGCCGTAGCGGTAGCAATGGTCTGCTTCGCCTTTGAACACGCGCTTCATGCTGCCGCTCGTTTTGATCAGCACCTTGTCACCGTAGGCGTGGCCGTAGGTATCGTTGTACTGTTTGAAATGATCCAAATCCACCAGCGCGACGCAGAGCTTCTGGCCGATGAAATCCGGAAAATCGCTGCGCAGCGCCGTCCGGTTCAAAAGCCCCGTCAGGCCGTCGGTGCGGCTGTCCTGATAAAACTCGTCTGTCTTTTTTTCAAGTGCAAACTTGGCTTTTTCAGCGCGCAGGAAGTTCAGCAGCCGAAACCAATTGACCAGGCCGCACAGCAGGTGAAGGATGGCGATATCCACGGCATCCTGCCAAGCCACTGTGTGGCGCACAGCGGCCAGAACCAAAGCCATCGCGGCGATGTTGATGACGGTGTTGCGCACCTGGGTGCGGACCTCCGCATTGGGCACGAGGAAGATGATACTCGTGATGAGGATGTACTCGAAGAAAAAGCTGGAATCCGCCTGGGTGGAGAAGATGGAAATGATGGCCATGATCATGTCGATTCCGGTAAACCAGTTGAAAACGCGCACGGCCCGTTTCGCGGCGTCTTTGCGCTCGTGGAAATGGTCCAGCTCTGCGCCGAGACGCACCATGAATGCGAGGTTGACCGCTAAGATGACGATGTAGGCGTTCGTGGCATTGATCTGCGGGAGAATGTAGCCACTTGAAAAGGGCGAAAACGTCCCGATCAGGCCGATCACGGCGAGCAGGCAAATCAAAAACGCTGCGATCACGCTGAGGGACAGATTCTGATAATAAAAATCGATCCTCAGCCTCGGATCCCGCATCTTAATGTCCAGATCGGTTCTGTCATATGCTTTGTAAAATGATCGCACGATCCTTTTGATTCTATTTCGCACGAGCACGCCTCCTTTCTTCTAGAGTGTCTCGCAATCTTTGCTGTTCAAAATCATCCCGGACAAGCCGCCGATATAGGCGCTTCTGTCCTTGCTGGACGCATCGGAATAGGACACATTGATTTTGACACTGCAGTTGCCGCTCCACTGGCCGGCCTGACGCATCGATTCGACGGCGGCGCGGATCTTCCGGGCCACGTTGCGCACGTCCTCCTTCGTGTCGAAATCCATCACGACGAAGAACAAGTTGCCCTGCGCTCTGCCGATCACGCATCCGGTGCCGGCGCAGTCTCTCAGAGCCGCCCCGACGTTTTTGAGCAGCGCGTCCCCGGAGCTTTTACCGTAAAGCTTCACAATCTCGTCGTATTCGGGCACGGTCACTTCCATGATGGCGAAATCGATGCCGCTGTGCCAGCGCTCGCACAAGTAGGCATAAACGCCGTCCGACACCCCTCGGGTGTTGGCCAGGCCGGTCACCGGGTCGACGGACGTGAGCACCTTTTCCCTGTTGAGGAACTTCTGCGTCGCGTCCGCGTCGGTCACATTTCCCAGAAGACCGACGATTTTACCGTCTCGGTACACCGGAATTTTGCTCGCGAGAATGTCGCGGTTCGTGCCGTTGACGATGCACTTCCCCCTTCTCATATAGCACTTTTTTCCGGTCTTAAGGACAGCCTCCTCGTCCTTTTTAAAGGGCTTCGGATCGATGTGCCAGCCCATGTCTTCGTCGGTTTTGCCGATAATCTCCGACTCGTCATGCAGGCCGAAATAGTTGAGGAAGCTCCGGCTCGCGCCGAGGAACCGCCTTTGGTCGTCCTTCCAGAAAATCATGCGCTTTGAATTCAGTATCATATTTCTCCAGAGCACCTCCGTTGGGATCTCCCCGCGCTTCTGATCGGCAATCGCGCCGCTTAAAGCCGGGACAAGCTTGACGAGGTCCGCTTCCGCAAGGCCGGCATCGAAGGTGACGTGCAGGGCCCGGTTATAATCCGAGCGTTGCACCGGCGCAACCATGTGGAGCATCCAGCGGTACGCGCCGGATGCGGTGATGCTTCGAAACAGCCCGGTGAGCGCATGGCTGGCATTTTGTTCCATGCGGGATTTCAGCGTCGACACCTCCATGAACGCGGCAAAGCGCTCCTGATCGGGCAGATAGCAGTAATTCTTTGTCCAGGCATTGATCACTGAAGCCAAATCTTTCAGTTTAACGCCCACGCCCATGGGCTGGTCAGACAGAGAGGATTTAACCCCCTCTACCGTGTTGTGCGCCAGGTCGTAGATGGCGATGTCGTTGCACAGGTAGTACAGATCGCTCATGGTCTCGAACTGAACCTGCTGCATGTTTTTGACGTCGATGGCGACGTACTGGATCTGCATGCTGTAGAGATAGTGGTCCCCCTGTCTGACGGCCACAGTCCCGGTGAGCTGCATGTAGTGGTCGCCTGAGGGATAGGCCGTGGTCTGGGGGCCGCTCAGCTTTCTGAGCTGCTGATCGGCGTATTGCCTGTGGAAAATGTGAATGGGATCCCCCGGGGTGTTGAGCTTGCGCTCCCAATCTTCCAGATCCGTCACATGGTCCCGGGATAACACCGCCTTGTAGGCCTGGTTGGCGAAGAGAATCTTCATCTTGACCCCGTCATCGTCCACCAAACAGAGGGGCGCATCCGTGGGGTAGACGGTGCGGCTCAGCTTCGTAAAATAAGCCCGCCATTTTGTCGGCTCCACAGCCAATCCCCTGCTTTCAAAATACGGGGCGAGTTCTTCTATGGGCATCGGCTTGCTGAAATAATAGCCCTGAATCTTTTCACATCCGATTTCTCTTAAGAATAAAAACTGCTTTTTCGTCTCGACCCCTTCCGCCAGTGTCGAGAGATTGAGTGCCTTGGCCATATTGACGATGGCGGTGATAATGGTCTTGGCCTTTTCGTCGAAGTCCTTGAGGAAGGACATGTCGAGCTTGAGCTCATCGAAGGCGTAATTTTTAAGGACACCCAGCGACGAATACCCGGTGCCGAAGTCGTCCATCCACACCTTGTAGCCCAGCTCGTGGAAGCGCTTAATGGAAGGCGCGACCTTGTCGATATTTTTGACAAAGGCGCTCTCGGTGATTTCCAGGTTGGTGAATTCCCTCGGGACGCCGTACTTCCGCGAGATGCCGTCGATGATCTCGGGCAGATCGTCGTGCAGAAAATCCTTTCGGGACAGATTCACCGAGACCGGGATCGCATCATCCCCTTTTTTTACCAAGTGCTTGTAATCCCGGCAGGCCTGCTCGAAGACGTAGAGATCCATCTTGTAGATCTGGCCGGTCTCCTCGAGGATGGGCACAAACTGGCCCGGGGAAATCATGCCGTATTCGGGATCGATCCACCGCACCAGCGCCTCGGCACTGCACACGGTCTGGATCATGGTGCGCACCACGGGCTGATACCAGACCTGGATCCAGCCCTTTTCCATCGCTTTTTCGAAATTCCTGATGATGTAGAATTTTAATGTGTTCTGCTTCTGGATGTTGTCATCGAACCAGACAAAGGTGGAGACAGGTGTCGACATTACAGATTCGCAGGCGAGCCTCGCCTTGTCGCAGGCGTCGGTCAGCCGGGTGCCGTCCTTTTCAAATTTGAAAATACCGACTTTGACGGGCAGATTGTTTTCGCCCTGGGCCGCCATCTGCGAAAACAGGGTCGTCAGCTTGGATTCGACCTGATCCTTCAGTGCGTAGACGACAAAATGGTCGCTTTCAAACCGGGAGGCCCGTTCTCTTCCGAATACGGCGGCGATGCATTCGGCCAGGGTGCAGATCTGCTGGTCCCCGGCCTTGAAGCCGTACCGGCTGTTGTACTGCTTCAGGTGGCGCAGATTGAAATACAGAATCACCGGTTCCCCGCCCTGGGCCCAGATCTTCTCGATCCCGGCCATGGCGTGATCGAGGAAACGGGGCATGTTCTGAAGGCCGGTCAGCGCGTCGTAATGCTTCGCGAATTCCGTGCTGTCCGAGGCCGCAAATTGGTCAGACACGTCGGTCAGCACCGCCTTGACTATGCTGTCGTTTCCGGTGCCGGCCGTCTCGTCGGTGTAGGTGATAAACGCCAGATTCACACCGTCGACGGAGATGTGTCTGCCCGTGGCGTGAATGATATGATACTTGGACTGATCTTCCCTTTTGTTTCTGAACAGGATGTCGTAGCCGTCTTCCTGGGTCGCAAAATTGTAAGCGTATTTTTCCATCCGGGCGATGTCTTCGGGATGGACGTTGCGGTACAAGTTGGTGCCCAGGCCGTAGACGGCCTCCTGTCCGCTGTCGTACCCGAAAAGTTTAAGATACGCCTTTGAGACCAAAAGGGCCCTGATCTGGTCGTCGACGTACTGGTAGACCGCCAGCGGAATCGGAATGTTCTCCAAAAAAGACCGTGTATCCGGTGAAATTTCGTAGGTTTTCATTTTTATCTGCTTCTCCTGTCATTTTCAGGATGTATATTTTGCCGGAGCGTTCTCTCCGGCACGGTGTGCACTGCGGTGAAGGCCGCGGTGGCTGTTCTGGTACCTCTATCAAAACATGAATTTCAAATTATTTCAATCTTTTCTTTGTAAATTTCAGTCCATTTACAGATGGTGTATTGGCGGCGGACTGGCTCTTTCTCGAATCGCTGAGCCCTGCCACATTGTCATGATCGCCGCCGGGATTGTGGGGCTGAAGGTGCTGTAGGACTTTTTCTAATTTTTCGCAATGCACCGTCAACAGCACGGTGCGCCTGCGCCGCTTCGTTTACTTTCTCTTCACAACCTCTAACACCGCTTTTTCCTCAGCCGCGAGCGGCATATCCTGAGTTTCCGGCACCTTGTACGCGAACAGGCCGCTGTTCTGGCCCTCGGCGTTTACGATCCCCGAATATTTATCAAAGAAATCCCGGAGCGCGTCGAGGATGCGCTGTTTCTTCTCCCCGCGGCCGCTGTGACCGAAGCGGCTGACCGGCGGCATCATGCGGTCGATCGCCGTGCCGGTTTCCTTGATTTCCCCTTCCCTGAAGGCCTCGGTCATGAAACGCTTGGCCGGCTCAGGCTTGAGGCGTTCGGCCTGAATGAGGGCGTCCATGTCCTCGCGTATGTGTGCGCTGACGAAACGCTGCCACGCGTCGGCGATGTCCTTGTCCGTCTCGCTCAGCTGGCCGATAAACTGTTCGATCAGCGCCTTCTTGCTCCGAAGGGTCGGGCTGGCGTCGACGGCGTTCCGAATCGTCACGAGGATTTCCTTGTCCGCCCCGTGCTGATCGTGGTATTTCTGCACGAGCATCAGGATGTAGTCGATGTTGATCTCGATCTGGCGGATCAGCTCGGTCTCGAAGACCAGGTCGTCGCTGATGTCCTTCTTGTCTTTCTTCTCGCGCTTCCGCCAGATGTCCTGCAGATCCTGATAGCGGCTGGCGTAATTCTGAAAGTCCCGTTCGGGGAGGAGCTCCTGTCCCGTGAACTCATCAAAGGCCGACAGCAGGTTGCGCATGCGCAGTATCGCGCCGAAGAGCCGGATGAAGGCCTTTTGCCGCGCTTCCCCGGTGATCGCCGGCTCGTCCAGCGGGAACCCTTTCACGAGCTTGTCGATCAGCTCGGTGTAGCCGTCGTAGTGCCGGCCGCCTTCGTCGAAGCCCTCGTAATAATCCTTGAATTTCCGAATCAGCACGACGCCGCCGGCGTCCTTGTCGCCGAAAAGCGCGATGGCCTCATCCACCTGTTTTTGGAGATTGCGGAAGCAGACGATGTTCCCAAAGGTCTTGACGGAGTTGAGGATACGGTTGGTGCGGCTGAAGGCCTGAATCAGGCCGTGCATCTTCAGGTTTTTGTCGACCCAGAGGGTGTTGAGCGTCGTCGCGTCGAACCCGGTCAAAAACATGTTGACGACGATGAGCAGGTCGAGCTCCCGGTTTTTCATCCGCAGGGACACGTCCTTGTAGTAATTTTGGAATTTTTCGCCCGAGGTGTCGTAATTGGTGCCGAACATTTTGTTGTAGTCGGCAATGGCGCCCTCGAGGAAATCCCGGCTGCTCTGGTCGAGACCCTTCGTGTCCTCGGAATTTTCCTCGCCGAGGAGCCCGCCGCTGACTTCCTCGTTCGGGGCGTAGCTGTAGATCACGGCGACGCGCAGCTGTTTCGACAGGTCCGCGGCCATCTGGCGCTTGAATTCGCTGTAGTAAAGCTTGGCCGCGTCGATGGAGGCCACGGCGAAAATCGAGTTGAACCCCGAGAGCCGCATCGGCGTCTTGATTTCGTCGATGGTCTTGCGCCCAGCGGCGGCGACGTCGGCAATATTCGTCAACGCGTTGAAGGCGTAGGTTCGGCCGCCGCGGTAGGTCTTTTGGTCGAAATGGTCGAGGATATAGCGCGTGACGACTTCGATGCGCCCCGGCGCCATGAACGCCCGCTCCCGGTCGATATCCCAGACCTGTTCGTCGGTGATGGCGTCGTCCTCGTCCATGGTCTTGATGTAGTCAACCCGGAAGGGCAGCACGTTGTGGTCGTTGATGGCGTCGACAATGGTGTAAGTATGGAGCTGGTCGCCGAAGGCCTGCGCCGTCGTGAAGTCGGTGCCCCGGCGGCTGCCGGCGTTGGCCGCGAAAATCGGCGTGCCGGTGAAGCCGAATAAGTGGTATTTTTTAAACCGCTTGACGATGAGCTGGTGCATGTCCCCGAACTGGCTGCGGTGGCATTCGTCGAAGATGATGACGATGTGCGCGGTGTAGGCCGGGTGCTTTGGGTATTTCTTGCAGAAGGTGGAAAGCTTCTGAATGGTCGTGATGATAATTTTCACCTCGGGATCGCGCATCTGGCGCTCGAGCACGGCGGTGGACGAGTTGGAGTCGGCCGCGCCCTTTTCGAACCGGTCGTATTCCTTCATGGTCTGGTAGTCCAGGTCCTTGCGGTCGACGACAAAGAGCACCTTGTCGATGTAGGGCAGCTCGGTCACGAGGCGCGCGGTCTTGAACGAAGTCAAGGTTTTGCCCGAGCCGGTCGTGTGCCAGATGTAGCCGCCGCCGGCGACGGTGCCGTATTTTTTGTAGTTGTTGGCGATTTCGATGCGGTTCAGTATCCGCTCGGTGGCGGTGATCTGGTACGGGCGCATGATCATCAGGATGTTTTCGGTCGTAAAGATGCAGTACCGGGTCAGGATGTTGAGCAGCGTGTGGCGCGCGAAGAACGTCCGCGTGAAATCGAGCAGGTCCGGGATGATGGTGTTGCCCGCGTCGGCCCAGTAGGACGTGAACTCGAAGCTGTTGCTGGTCTTGGTCTTTTTCCTCTTCCCCGAGCCGCGCTCTTTGATGGCGTTGTTCCGGGTGGAGTTGGCGTAGTATTTCGTGTGGGTGCCGTTGGAGATCACGAAAATCTGGACGTACTCGAAAAGCCCGGAGCCGGCCCAGAAGGAATCGCGCTGGTAGCGCTCGATCTGATTGAAGGCCTCGCGGATCGGCACGCCTCGGCGCTTGAGCTCGACGTGGACAAGGGGCAGGCCGTTGACGAGAATCGTGACGTCGTAGCGGTTGTCGTATTTGGCGCCCTCCGCCTTGCCGTTTTCGTACTGGTTGATGACCTGAAGGCGGTTGTTGTGGATATTTTTCTTGTCGATGAGCCGGATGTTCTTGTGCGTGCCGTCGTCCCGGGTCAGTTCCTGAAGGTAGTCCACCTGAATTTTGCGGGTCTTTTCGACGATGCCGTCGTTGGCGTTGGCGATGGACGCGTTGAAGAAGCGCTTCCACTCGGCGTCGGAAAAGGTGACGCCGTTGAGACGCTCGAGGCAGGCGCGCAGGTTGCGGATCAGGTCGGCTTCCTGATGAATCGGCAGATAGGTGTACCCCTGCTCCTCGAGGTGCCCAATGAACGCGGCTTCGAGGTCGGCCTCGCTCTGATAGCCCTTGTCGGTTTGGCGCTCGGGCTTGTATTCGGTCACGACCGTATTCTCGTTGGTCTCGGCGACGATATTAAAGTATGACATGTGTGCCTCTCCATTTCTTTTCATTTCAATTTACATACTAAATTGGGACAGGTTCAATTCGAAACGAGGTGATTTTAAAGTCTAAAGCCACCTTTAAAATCACCCTTTATTCACCCTATTGGGGTCATAAGAGAATTTCTTAACATCCGCTATTTTAAAGCATCTTAGATAAATATTGCTATTTGCAAATGTTCAATCAAGGTGAATTTATGAGTCTAAAGTCACCTTTAAAATCACCTTCATAATCACCCTTATTTAATCATGATTTTGTGTTACTTGATTTTTATCGAATATAATTTCCCAATGGCCATATCGTTTTGATCCAACTCTTTGAACAAGGCCATTATTTTTTAATTTATTTAAATGTTGAGAAATCGTCTTTCGACTACAATTTATATATTCCGCAAGCTGCGAGATAGTATACCCCGGATCTTCAAGTAAAAGTTCAAGAATTTTCTTTTCTTTTTCGGTTAGATTATCTAACACTACGTCACTCATCTGGTCTTTCAGGTTAACAGCGCCCGCTTCCGGCGCGGAGAATTTGATCATGATATCCCCAGGATGCACCGTATATTCCGGTTCAGGCATACCTTGCGCCGCACAGGCACTTCGAATTTTTTCGACCCCGCGTCCCCAGCTTTCGATAAACCCGGCATCGTACATTACAGTTGCGATGTTCGGATTATACGGGATCGACTCGTGTTTGCCGAGCAGGTGCTCCTTCGTCCAAGTAACGGGAAGGCGGCCGACATTAGCAACATAGAGCCGGTCGTCGTAAACCGAAATCTGCACCGGCACGCTCATCTCGTACTGTTTGTGGCAAACAGCGTTCAAGAGCGCTTCCCGCAGCGCGGCCTCCGGCACGAAATACCGCTCGACGCGCTGGATCCCCTCGTAGCCGATTTTGGCGCGCATGTATTTAAGGTAGATGACTTCCAACGCCTTGTCAACCTGCTCGAGCAGCGGCCCATGAATTTCGTCCTGATAAATCAAATCGGCGTCAGTCTTGAAATAGCCGATTTTGATGTAGGCGCCCTGCTGCCAATCCTGAGGGTCTTCTGCGAAAAGCAGCATCGCCGCGTTGGTCAGATAATCACCGTTGGTCAGGTGCAGCTTTTTCATCAGTACGTCCTTCGGTTCGTTTAAAAGTTCCGGATCGATACGCCCGCGTTTGGCAGCCAGTTTCCGAAAGCGGTCAACCGCACGGTCATCAACGTCTTCCATTTTGAAGGACGGGAAGGGCAGATTATCCCAGGATACACCACGCTTGCCTAGAAGAAAGGATTCCAGCGCTGGGCCAGTGAGCACCTGCATGGTGGCGCCGCTGCGGTAATAATAGACGCCTTTATAGGAAATGCCGACCGGGTACGGCGGTACATCGATGGTGATGGTGGATTTGCCATCTTTTGTGTGCAGATTGACTTCGGCAACGATGCCCATCGCGTTTTTGATTTTATTGGGAATATCTTCCATAAGTTTTTTCGCGTTTGACACGCCGATGATCTCACCGTCGTCGTCGCATCCGATGACGAGTCTGCCGCCCTGCGCGTTGGCAAAACCGCAAAGCCATGCCAGGTAATTGTCCTTCCATTTGGCTTTCCATTCTACATTTTGTTTTTCAGGCATCTGCGGTTCCTCCTTATTATTTTTGAATTTACGACTCCAGCGGCTTGAAATTCAACAATTTATCCCGATAATATGCGTACTGTTTTTCATAGGTGCCTAGCAATCGCCCTACAGCTCAAGCATCTGCCTGAATCCTTCAGGATATTCGAACAGACAGTACAGTATCGCGCCGAACGCATCCGTGTCGTCGGAGGTGTGCGCGAGGGGCAGGACGATCTGCTCGTAGGTTTCGAGGTCGGTGTCGATGACTTCCGGCGTGAAATCCGTGTAGAAGAAGCCCGCGGACGCCTTGACGGGATGGGGCACAATCATCCGTGGATTTTCGAGGATCCACGCGTTGCTGTCTTTGTCCGGCATCTGCGACATCATCGCCGGCTTGAGGTGTTTTTCCTCGAAGGGCACGCAGTCGACCACGTCGACGAGCCCGACCGCATAGCCGTAGACCAGGCCGTCAATTTTCGGAAAGATTTTCGCCGTTTTCGACGCGCAGACCACGAGATTTTTCACCGGCGTCTTGATTTTCCGCGACCGGCATTCCACGGTTTTGATGCCCGCCGCGATCATCGACGCGTAGGGCTGCTGAAAACTCAGGCACTTCACGCCCTTCGGCTTTTCCTTTTTCTGAACCATTGTACGCCTCCTCTATTCTGCCCGCTTATCCAGCGGCTTGAAATCCAACAGCTTATCCCGATAATATGCATATTGCTTCTGCCGCGCTTCAATTTCTGCTGGAAGACCAACAATTATACTCGAACAAAGTGAATAAAGTTTATCTAGTTTCGATACGATTTCACCTTGTTTTTCTATACTAGGAATAGAAATAACAATATCCAATAATGACTTTGGCGTTACTTCAATAACTTTTGTACCATGAGCCCGCTTGATTTTTTGTGAGAAAAAGGCAGAAGAATGGAAATAATACGATAAATATTTAGCATTCTGATGGTGATGAATTATCGCTGTATGTCCACTAACAGCGATTATTTCATCTCCTAGCCAAGCTGTACAAGAACACACGTCTTCTACATTTTCACTCGTAACTGCCATCACTATATCTCCTGGTAACGCTTTTTTTGATTTTTTATAAACTTCATCAGATATAAATGCAATACAGGTATCTGTGTAAATACCGAAATGCGTATACAGTTGACCATAATGAATACACTGATGTCCGGATTTTGCAAAATCCTTCTTTTGGAAATTTCCGCCTCGACTAATCGTTGCGATTTCATCCAGACGAACATTTGCATATCCAAACGTATACTGGAAAAGCTTAATCAAGTTCTGTCTGTCTGTCTGTCTGTCTGTCTGTCTGTCTGTCTGTCTGTCTGTCTGTCTGTTAAGATGCTATTTCCGGTCTCAGCAAATGTCAATAACTGATCTCGATAAAATTCATACTGTTTCTGCCGAGTATTAATCTCAGCAGGAAGCTTAATTTTTAAATTGGAACAAACAGCATCGAAATTATCAAGAGTATTTGCTATTCTATCTTGAATTTCTCGTTTTGGTACTACTACTTTTACTTTATTTAATCTAGATACAGAAAGTCCCGGTTGAGCTCCAGCAGTTTTGTACTGATTTAAATTTGCATGGACAAGTAAATGATACAAAAATCTTGGATTAAAGTTATTATCCTCATCAGAAACGACTACAGCATGTTCTGTTGCATAATACGAACCAGTCGCATAACTCACGTTTCCACACAGTGCTCCTTGACGCCCAATCAATGATTTATTACCAGACTCATTAGATTCTGCGACATACCCTCTTAGACCGTTTGCACCAAAGCATGGAATATTATGATTACTGTCTTTTTCAGCAAAGATATTAGATGTAGGGATACTCTTTCCTGCTTGTAAGTTACATACATTTCCTAAAGCTTCTATTCTTCCTGAATCAAACTTTAATATTTTATCCCGATAATATTTATACTGCTTTTCCCGATCTTCTTTTTCTTTCTCCAGCGTTTCTTTCAATTCCTGCATCTTTTCGCTGTATTGATCCAAGATCCGGACAATTTCACGCTGCACCGGCAAGGGCGGAACGGGAATTGTTATTTTCTTAATTGACGGAATATTAGAATGAACAACTTTACTTTTTACTTTTCCCTTCCCTTTTTGAAAGCGAGCATCAGTTGTTGATAAAGCATAAGCCAAATAACGAGGATCTTGATTATGCTTCATTACAACAATATCTCCACCCACAAGACATTTTTCTTCACCAATATAAGCGACTGATTTTGCAATATCTTCGACATTTTCGCCTGTAATAGCAAACAATATATCTCCTTTTTCTATATATTGTTTTTTCATGTTATCTTTTATTTGTGTATGAGAAACGCATTTATCAAACCAAATATTGTAAGTTGTATATATTTCTCCATACCTAACACAGGGGATTCCTTCCTCTGTTATCTCAATTCGTTTGATTCCAGCCCCTCTATAGAAGTTAGTGCCTATTTCTTCAAGCTTCTTATATGCCACCCCATACGGGCAATACTCCCGAATCAGATCGTCCAGCTTACTCATCGCCGCCACCTTCAATCTCCGCGACAATTGCATCAATCGCGCGCCGCAGCTCGTCCTCCTTCGCGACAAGGGTCTTCAGCTCCGCGTTCAGCGCCTGAATATCAATCTGCTCCCGGGTGTCCTCCGGTTCCACGTACGTCGACACCGACAAATTGTATTCATTCTCGACCACCTCGTCGTAGGAAGCGGTGTGGGCGAAATGTTCGACCGCTTCCCGTTTTTCAAACGCGTCGACAATATGGGCGATGTTGTCGTCCGACAGACGGTTGTTATTCGTCGCCTTTACAAATTCCTTCGACGCGTCGATCATCAAAATCCCCGTATCCTGCCGGTTCTTCTTCAGCACCATGATGCACGTCGCGATCGACGTACCGAAGAACAGATTCGCCGGCAGCTGAATCACCGCGTCGATGTAATTGTTATCCACGAGGAATTTCCGAATCTTCTTTTCCGCGCCGCCCCGGTACATCACCCCCGGGAAACAGACGATCGACGCCGTCCCGCTCGGCGAAAGCCACGACAGGCAGTGCAGGATAAACGCCAGGTCCGCCTTGCTCTTCGGCGCCAGCACCCCGGCCGGCGCAAACCGCGGGTCGTTGATCAAGGTCGGGTTGTCCTTGCCCTCCCACTTAATCGAATAGGGCGGGTTTGAGACGATCAGCTCGAAAGGCTCGTCGTCCCAATGCTTCGGGTCCGTCAGCGTGTCCCCGAGGGCGATGTCGAACCGGTCGAAGCCCACCCCGTGAAGAAACATATTGATCCGGCACAGGTTGTACGTCGTCACGTTGATCTCCTGGCCGAAAAAGCCCTGCTTCACCCCGTCCATGCCCAAAAGGTCGAGGGACTTGAGCAGCAGCGAGCCCGACCCGCACGCCGGGTCGTACACCTTGTTGACCGAGGTCTTCCCCACGGTGCCGAGGCGCGTCAGCAGAATCGACACGTCCGACGGCGTGAAAAACTCGCCCCCGGATTTGCCTGCGCTCGACGCGTACATCGTCATCAGATACTCGTAGGCGTCCCCGAAGGCGTCGATACCATGGTCGGTGATCGTCCCGAGCTGCATATCCCGGACCCCTTCGAGCAGCTTCACTAGCCGCTTGTTGCGCAGCTTCACCGTACCGCCGAGCTGGTTGCTGTTCACGTTGAAATCGTCGAAAAGGCCGCGGAAATCCGTCTCGGACTCGCTGCCTGCAGTCGAACCCTCAATTCGGCGGAACACCCCCTCGAGGGTTTCGTTGAGGTTTTCGTCGTCGGCCGCCCGGGCGCAGACATTCACAAACAAATCGCTTGGCAGGATAAAATACCCCTTGGTCAAGATCAAGTCCTGGCGCGCTTCCTCCGCGTCCGCGTCCGCCATCTCCGCGTAATGAAAGCCAGTATTGCCCGCTTCCTCTTCGCCCTGATCGATGTACGCCGCAAGATCCTCCGAAATGTAGCGGTAAAACATCGCGCCGAGCACGTAATTCTTGAAATCCCAGCCGTCCACCGCGCCGCGCATCTCGTCGGCAATCGCCCAGATCGCGCGGTGCAGTTCTTCCCGTTCGTTGTTGCCCACTGCCATATAATTTCCCGGGAAAAGGTCTTTTCCCCGGTCTCCTCTCTATTGAAAAATGATAAAACTTGTTTCTTATTTTATCATACTTTAAGTTTAAACGAAATCATCAGGTTTCGGTGTCCTGGGAGGATAATTTCACCAAAAAACGCAGTTAAACGGCTTTCGTTTCAATCCATCCGATTTTATAAACGGTGTAAACTAATACCCCTATTTGCTCACCATCTGCTATAGTAAGTTTAAAGATATTTTTTACGGACGTATTTGATTTATGCCGTTCCGTCCATTTTTATTAATCTATTGAGAGAGGTTATTGATGAATACCAAAATGCGTATCCCCCGCACCGCCGCGTCTCTGTTTTTATGCCTGGCCCTCGCGCTGCCGCTTGCCGCATGCGGATCATCTGCCAGCAGCCAAAAGACGTCGACCAGTGACTTTGACGCCAAAATGGCGAGTGCCTACGAAACCGTCCTCGACGACGTGGACAACGGCAATTATGATTTCACCAACTCAAAATTTGAATTCGAGATGACACCGGTCACTGACGGCTCAAAATCCATCCAATACGCGCTGCAGGATATCGACGGCGACGGCCACCCAGAACTCATGGTCCGCCAGCCGCAGACCACGTCATCCGAGCCGACGATCCAATGTCACCTACAAGAGCGGAAAAAAGGCCAAAACGCTCGACGGTGTGGTCACGCTCCCCTCGAGCACCAGCGCCCGAACGGCTGAAACCAGCCTCTACGCCAGAGACGGCGGCAAGGGCGCGTACAAGCGCATCTACGACACCGCTGTGTCCGGCGACGCGAGCGATCCAAAGAAGAACAACACCATCAGCTACACGTCCATCACGGTCGACGGCAGCGCCATCGTCGAAAAGGATATGAGCAGCACCAGCGCCCCGAAGGACATCGGCGATGCGATCACATTCACTGACATTTCCGACCGATCGCTGCTCAACAAGCTCAAGGGCGAAAGCGGCGATGATGCCTCGAAGGATTCGGATTCAAACGCCAAATCAAGTTCAAGCACCTCGTCAAGCAAAACGACGTCGAAGGCCACGTCTGCCAAAGACCGCTACGATCAGGAAATGACCCAGCTGCAGGTCGATCTCGGCGAAATTTCCCAAAGCGAATACAACGGTCTCACCAGCCAGTTCAGTTCGTCACAAAACGCCGTGCTGATCTTTAATCAGGCGACAACTGTCACCGGCGAAAGTGCGGACGGTTCGGGCTCGACGTCCAGCCAGACCCAGCGCCTGGTAAAGTTGAACGGCAGCGGCTGGACCGCCTACGCCGGCAGGCACGTCGCGGTCAAGGTGCCTGCCGCATCGGCGGTCACCTTCCCCACCGATACGCGGCTCCCGATCGGAGACGCAGCGGTTGAGCTTTCCGCCTCTGACGCGCTCGTCGCATCCTACTAAACCGGCGAGATCAGATAAAATAAAACGCTGAAGACTGATATTTTCAATCTTCAGCGTTTATTTTTTATCTCAGACTTTATCTCTTTACAGATCATCAATTTAGGCTTGGACGCGCTTCAATGCCACCTTCCTGTCTTTCCTCAACCAGTTCTTCCATCTTGGATTTTCTCAAGAGAAACAGGGTCAGACCCAGCAATATGACAAGGGACGGCAGAATACTGAGGATGGACGCCGCGGCATTGACGTTCGCATTTTGCGCGTCGACAGCTGTCTGCGCATTGGTGCCGATGGCTCTGGACAAATCGGTCAGCGCGTGCAGGATCACCACTACCCAGATATTACGGCATCTGAGATAAACGGCGCCGAAGCACAGCCCCACGGCGGTCGCCTCGATGACTTGCATCAGCGTCCCCACCACATCTTGCCCTGAGGCCAGATTCACAAGATGCATCATCCCGAAGGCAAGTGCCGATAAAATGAGTGACACCCAGATGGTCCCAGCACGCTTTGCCGCAAAGGCATCCTGAAAAGCGTTCAGCACCACGCCGCGAAACAGCAATTCCTCAAAAATGCCGGTGAGCGTGTAAATCGTTATCGTGGAAACGATGAGTTTGGTATGGGAAAAATATCCAGGATCGGCCTGAACGATACTGAGCACCAGCTGGGCAGCTGCAATGGCGAGTATCGGCAAACCGGTCAGCAGGCCGTAGGCAAAACTTTCCCGATCGGAAGCATAAATCCTGCCCTGCATGTGGCCTAAAAAAATCACGACCATGAGTACGACGAGGCGAAAAGCTTCGCCAAGCGTTTCCCTCAGATCACTTGACATTTTCACGTATTTTGCCATTTCCGACAAAATCAAATCGCTCAAGAAAATTGAAACCGCAATAGCGAATATCCCGAACAAAAAATAGCGATAGGCCTGATCTTTGAATAGACTTTCTTCATCCCTAAACATGATGATCTCCTTTCTGCAAAGCGTGTTAGATATTTAGAAAGTGCCTCTATTATACTTTCGATCAAGACCAAAATAAATGGATTTTGCCACACATTAAGTTTTAAACGAAATCATCTTCGATATCCGCCACGGGCGATTCGAGCAAAAAAAATCCGCCAAATGGCGGAAATAATTTTAAAGCGGCGGCCCTCAGCCGATGACGCCGGCGGCCCAATGGCTGTCGATGACCCAATCTTCTCCATGGCGGATGGCGCCGTGCTGGACATTTACCGCCTCGTCGAGGCGGTGATAGAGCTCGTCGTCGATGTTCGCGCTTGTCAGGACTTCGCCGCCCTTTAACACGTCGAGGTATTCCTTCCCGTCGTCGCTGTAGCCGTCGTAGCGGATTTCGTCGTAATCCAAGTCCGGGTAGGTTTCGGCGACCGTGTGGGTCAGCAGGTGCTTGTAGACCTCAACCGTGCGGTCGTCCCGGCCGGCGTCGAAAATGCGGATCTTTTCGATCAAATCGTTGGTCGTCGTCACGATCCGGTAGATGTAGTGGTGGTTCTTCGGGTCGGTCTTGCCCTTGTCAAAAATCTCAGCCGTCTGTGTCACCCTTTCCTCGGGCACAAGATAAATCATAATCTGATCTTCCATCTGATGGTACAGACACGGGTAGAACACCGGCGTCTCCGTCCCGCATTTCGGACAGCGGAAACGGAAGGCGGCGCCGCTCATAAAAGCCTCCTTCATTTCCGGATTTTCCGTCGTGTTGACGCTCTGCCAAATGGTAAAAGGGCTGGCACAGCGGCACACCGGGCAGGTAACGTTCGCTTGCTGCTGAATCGACATCGTCGTCTCCTCTCTTTATGTTTCGCTTTTTCATTTTGTCTATCATTTTACCATATTAAAAAAAGAGTCCGAAAAATTTTTCAGACTCTTTTGATACGATACGAAATTACGCGTCGGCCTTCGCGTGGCTCACCTTGCGGCGGTTGAAGTCGCGGTCGAAAACCCGGGAGATGGATTTGTAAACGGCAAAGGTAATCGCGCCGTTGAGCGCCGCCTTGATCAGGTTAAACGGAATGATGACCGGGACGATCATCGCCGCCACAGCGGCTCTCGGCGTTCCCATGAAAATCGGGGTCATCACGAGGTTCCAGGCCACCATTACGGCGGTCATGGTCAGGGTCCCGGCGATCAGCGCGGCCACCGCACCGCCCTTGGTATGGTGCTTCACGTAGATCAAGCCCGCGACAATGACGTAGCTGCCCGTCGCAAAGAAATGCATCAGAATCCCGATGACACCGCTGGATGCCGAAACCGTCAGCCCCTGGACGATGCAGGCCACGGCGGTGATGATCAGACCGGCTGCCGGCCCGAACAGGAAGGTGCCGACGAGAATCGGAATGTCCGCCGGATCGTATTCCAAAAACGGAGCCGCCGGCATGATCGGGAAATGGATCAAATAAACCAGCAGAACCGACATCGCGACCAGGACCGCGAGATGTGCCAAAAAATGCGTTTTGCGCTGTGCTTTCATGTAAATGCTTCCTCCTTAGGAGTCTGCCCCGGGGTCTTCCGCGCGTAAAAAAAGTCCTGAAAATAAATGAATATTTTCAGGACGAGTCAAACACACACTGACCGTTTCTTTCATCCGGACTATACCGTCGGTTCTGGATTCACACCAGATCTGCCCAAAATGGCTCGCAGACTCGCTTTTCGCATCACTGCCGGTGGGGAATTGCGCCCCGCCCTGAAACAGACTGTTATTCTATTTGCCCTTATTATAACCCTGCGTCCCTATCTTGTCAACAGCTCATCTCTGGCGAGCAGGTTGGTTCTTTCGTCGCCGCTGAACAGCTCGATCGCCTTGTCGTAGTCGGCGTCCGGTACTTTCAGGATGATGATCGCGTTGTCTGTATTTTTCGGCAAAAACGAATAGGCGTAGGAAATGCTGATGTCCGCACCGCCGAGGACTTCGACAATGCTGGCCATCCCGCCGGGTTCGTCCGGTACTTCGACGGCGAGCACCTGGGTTTCATTGGCCATGATCCCCGCTTGCTTCAGCGCGGCGACACCCGCGTCCGAATCCTGGAGAATCAGCCGCAACAGGCCGAAATCCTCTGCTTCGGCGATGGTCAGCGAACGGATGTTGACCTTGGCGTCGGCCAGAGTGCGCAGAACCTTGGCCAATCGCCCTTCCTGATTTTGCATAAAGACGGATACTTGTCTGATCATATGACTACCTCCTCAGATTTTCCGCAGGTCTTTGACCCGTTTGGCCTTGCCTTCAAAACGTTCCAGGCTCTTCGGCTCGACCAGCGTGATTTTCGATTTGATGCCGATGATCGAATGCACTTCGTGTTCGATCTTCGCTTTGAGCTCTTCAAGGGCGTTGATGGAATCGAGGTTGAAGTCATCCTTGAGTTCCACCTTGATTTCCAGCTGATCCCGCGAACCTTCACGGGTGACGACCAGCTGATACTGGGGTTCGACGTAGCCCGTTTCCAGCAGGGCGTGTTCGATTTGAGACGGGAAGACGTTGACGCCGCGGATGACCATCATGTCGTCGGTGCGGCCCTTCAGTCTGGCGATGCGCCGGTGGGTGCGCCCGCATTTGCAGGGTTCCGGAATGATGCAGGTCAAGTCGCGGGTGCGGTAGCGGATCAGCGGCATCCCTTCCTTCGTGAGGGTCGTGATGACCAATTCCCCGGTTTCCCCGTCAGGCAGCACTTCGCCGGTTTCGGGGTCGATGATTTCGAAGTAGAAGAAATCTTCCCAGAAATGCAGGCCGTCCTGTTCCGGACATTCGATGGCCACGCCCGGTCCGCAGATTTCGCACATGCCGTAAATGTCGTAGGCCTTGATGTTGAGCAGGGCTTCGATGTTTTTGCGCATGTTTTCCGACCAGGGTTCGGCGCCGAAGACGCCGGCCTTCAGTGGCAATGCCGAGGTGTCGACGCCTTCGTCGCGCATCGTTTCCCCGAGGTATTCGGCGTAGGACGGCGTACAGGTCAGGACGGTGGCCTTAAAGTCCTGCATCAGCATGATCTGGCGCTGGGTATTGCCGCTGGACATCGGAATGATCGACGCACCCATGCGTTCGGCGCCGCCGTGAATCCCGAGGCCGCCGGTGAACAGCCCGTAGCCGTAGGCGTCGTGGATCACCGAGTGGGCGTCTGCGCCGATTCCAGCGAGGCCTCTGGCGACACATTCTGCCCACATCGACAAGTCGTTATGGGTGTAGCCGTCGCACACCGGTTTGCCCGTCGTCCCTGAGGAGACGTGCACCCGGGCGATCTGGCTCAAGGGCTCTGCCAGAAGACCGTAGGGGTAGTTGTTGCGCAAATCGTCCTTTTCCGTGAACGGGAGACGCCGAATATCGTCCAGGCTCTGGATGCTTTCCGGTCCGACGTTCATTTCCTGAAACTTTTTGCGGTAAAAGGGCACGTTGGCGTAAACGCGTTCCACCGTTTGTTTTAACCGGACCAACTGCAGCTCCCGGAGCTGATCCTGAGGCATGGTTTCAAATGTTTCGTTCCAGTATTTCAATGGAAATTCCTCCTGAATTCGTTTTAACCACTTCATCATAGCAAATAAAAAAACGGACTGTCAAGGGACAGCCCGATAAATCTGAACTTTGTGACCTTATTGGTGAAAAACCCGCTGACGGACCGCGGCGACCGGCATGTCCTCGCCGGTCCAGAGCTTGAAGGCCAGGGCCCCCTGCCAGAGCAGCATACCCAGGCCGTCGAAGGTGCGGCAGCCCGCCTCACGCCCCATTTGAAGGAAACGGGTGTTGAGCGGATTGTAGACGAAATCCGCAAGGACCGGCTTATTTTGAAGCAGCGCCGGATCGGTCAGCACGCAGGTGTCCGGATTCGGGGCCATGCCGAGCTTGGTCCCGTTGACCAGTAAATCCGCCGCCAAAATCTGTTCGGCGGCCGCTTTTTCGTCGGACAGCGCAATGGCGCGGGCGTCACAAGCTGTGTTCGCCGAGATCAAATCGGCCAGCATGCCGGCCTTGCTGAGGGTACGGTTGACAATCGACAGCGCCGCCGCGCCGTCGAGGGCCAGCTGCACGGCGACCGCCCGGGCCGCGCCCCCCGCGCCGAAGAGCACGACGCGTTTGCCCTTCACGTCGAAATTCTGAGCTCTGAGCATCGCGGTAAAGCCGGCGCCGTCTGTGATGTGCCCGGTTAAATGGCCGTGATCGTTGACCACGGTGTTCACCGCCCCGACGATGGCCGCCGCCTCGGACAGCTCGTCGCACAGGCCGCACATTTTCGTCTTGTGGGGCATGGTCAGGTTCCACCCCTTGGCGTCCAGCGTCACCAGGCCGTCGACCGCCTTTTCCAGCTGATCCTCCGCCACGTCGAAGGCCAGATAGGTCGCGTTGAGGCCGTTGGCCTCGAAGGCCGCCGTGTGGATGGCCGGTGAAAAGGAATGGTGAATCGGATGCCCGAGCACCCCGTAAAGCGTGGTGTTGCCGTCGTTCATGTGTGGTTCTCCTTAATCAACCAATTCCGGTTCTGCATCCGGATTGGGAATCTCCGTCCCGGTGCGGTGATCCAGCCCCTTTTCGATGGTCAGATCGGGGTTTTTGATGAAAACCCGGGAGCACGCGGGAATCGGCTCCGTGATGAAACAGTTGCCGCCGATGATCGTGTCGTGGCCGATGACGGTCTCGCCGCCGAGCACCGACGCGTTGGAATAAATCGTGACCCGGTCGCCGATGGTCGGGTGGCGCTTCTTGCCGCGCAGCCGCTGGCCGCCGCGGGTCGACAGCGCGCCGAGGGTCACGCCCTGGTACAGCTTGACGTAATCGCCAATTTCGGTGGTTTCTCCGATGACGATGCCGGTGCCGTGATCCATAAAGAAGTACTTGCCGATCACCGCGCCGGGGTTGATATCGATCCCCGTCCGGCTGTGAGCGTATTCGGTCATCATCCGCGGCAGAATCGGCACGTGCATCGTGTAGAGCTCGTGGGCCAGCCGGTACACCATCATCGTGAATATTCCCGGGTAGGTCAGCACGATTTCGTCGAGGTCGCTGGCCGCCGGGTCGCCGTCGTAAGCCGCCTGAACGTCCATCGTCAACATCTGGCGCACCTTGGGCAGCCGGCTCATGAATTCGCAGCTGATAACCGACGCCTGTTCGTCGATGGCCTCCGGATCCTCCTTCGCGTCATTGGGCTTCGTGTCGTTGGCCCGCAGCAGCGCCAGCCGGACCTGGTGGTGCAGCCGTTCCTCGATGGACATCATCAAATTGCCGATGTAGTAGCGGATCGTGCAGTCGAACAGCTGGCGGTCACCGTAATGCCGCGGGTAAAACAATTTGCGGATCTCGTTGAGAATCTCGATCATCGCGCTGCGCTGCGGCAGTGCGGCCGACGTGTAGGAAATATAGGCGTTGTCGTTTCGGTAAATCTGAACCATCTCCTGGTTCAGCGTATTGATCTGCTTGTTAAATGCTCTGCTCAAAATGGACTCCTCTCCCCAGTCATTTTTACAATATAAACCTATTTTAACGCGGACCGGGGGGTGCGTCAATTCGGTTAATTTAGTTCAAAGAAAGATGAAGCTCAAATCATAACCACCGGCTCAGCCGGTGGTTTGTGTTAGCCCTATAAGGGCCTGTTACCGACCAACATCTTAAGATGTTCGAAATAGTTCGCTTTCCGCTCCACTTCTTTCTTCTGTAACTCTTTTCC
>Ga0214927_100185_pt1 | contig 25282 bp, 27 predicted proteins | sample Stichaenrichm16X_FD_168612 | JGI IMG/M metagenome (GOLD analysis project Ga0214927, IMG submission 168612) | Xylose enriched microbial communities from anaerobic bioreactor in Madison, Wisconsin, United States - 16X | ecosystem: Engineered > Bioreactor > Anaerobic > Unclassified | place: USA...
ACCGAGATGTGCCGCTGGGGAGAAGAGCATATGGCAGACCAGATCCTGCCACCAAAGCAGGTCTGAGCGCTCCGATAGGGCTGCCCCGTCCATCCGAAAGGGTTCCTTCTTACCTGCATCCACCACGCCAGACTCGAAGCAGCGCGAAACGCAGGAATAGGGAGGCTGCCATGAAGACGCACCGCTACTTTGCCATTCTTACACTCGTATGCATGGCAATGGCCATCGTGACCGGATGGGAAATGACAAAAGAGCACTGATTGATAGAGGACCATAGCTGGTCCCCTATACAGAAGAGCCGTCTCCTGCTTCCTGATGAAGCGGGAGACGGCTCTGCCTGTTCTGCCGGATTCCCTGGAACGTGGAATCCATATCTGATTGCCTGCCCTGCAGGGACGCTCAGCCTGCTATGCCTCTTTGGCTGCCGACCCTGCCTGAGCCTGGAGCTCTTCTCCCCTCCTGAAGATGAGGCGGAAGACCAGCCTGCCCAGAGGGCCGCCAAAGAAGATCTGCCAGGCAAGCGCCATGGGGAAGTTCAGAGCTGCTGTCTGGATCCAGGTTCCGATGAGGCCTGCAGACGAGAAGTCCTTGAAGAGGAAGGTGGCAACGAGACTCATGGCCGGGCACATGAGGCACACGGTGAGAGAGCAGCGGATGAGGAGCATCCAGAAGAAGGGCATGTCCTCTGTGACAACACGGCTCGTGAGATGCACGACGGGACGCTCGAAGACGAACATCTCGAGGATGATAGCGACAGGCCACATGATGCGCAGCTCGCCCAGGGCCATGAGGAAGACCTGGTCGGTCATGCCACCGATAGTGAGCGAGATGTTGTAGCAGATCATCGCATAGACCATGATGAAGGCCATGATCGTTGTGAACACGAAATTCTCGAACCTGGTCTGGGGCATAGAGAGCTCTCCTTCTCGTTGTGATGACTGTGTTGTTCGTTATCACGAGGGGCTCGTGTGCGTTTCCAATGGGACCAGTATTCGGTTTTTGGCTGATTGCGCCTCAGAAACCTTACCATGCACAGGGCCAGCCTATATGAATTCCACAACATCAGGCTCGGCCACGGAAGAGCCTGGCACTGCGTCTGCGGTACGGCAGAGCCATGTGGTTGTGCCATGATGGAAGGGAGCTGAAGGGATGAGGAGCATGACGAAGATCTACATCGATGCAGATGCCTGCCCCGTGATACGTGAGAGCCTGGCAATAGCCCGTGCAGAGAAGATTCCCTGCATCATCGCCGGCAACACGACGCAGAACCTCGAGCGCCATATGCGGCCACAGGACCCGAGAGAGCCGAGAGATCCGAAGCATCCAAACAGCAGCTTCTGGACCACGACCCTCCAGGAAAGCATCGGCGCCGATTCTGCCGACTTCGCTATAGCCTCTGCCATCACGCCTGAAGACATCGTCGTCACACAGGACATAGGACTTGCCGATATCGTGCTCGGCCGCGGGGCACACGCCATCGGCGTGCGCGGACGCATCTACAACCCGCTCACGATCGACTCGATGATGTTCATCCGGCATGAGGAGAAGAAGGTCAGGCGTCAAGGCGGCAGGACCAAAGGTCCCGCGCCCTTCACGAACGAAGACCGCAAGCGCTTCGAGCGCAACCTCCGCCAGCTTGTGCATGAAGCAAAGCAGCCACAGAGCAAATCGATTGATTGACCTGCGGATTTCCCACATGCATCACCACGTGTATGGCTTCAGCATGAAACTTCGGAAGCAACTTCGGAACTTCAGGAGCAACATCCCGTTCCATCACTCTCCAATCTCCGCTCTTCATGCGAAGCCCCCAATGGCATGGCCTCCGGGCAAGCTGGTAATTTCAGACGCAAAGCTCAGTAGCGTGTGCATGAGGTCCGGCATTGGCTGCTGCCCATCAATCAGCCTGCTTCTATGCCAGCCCCACTGCATGCAGGATGAGGAGCACAAGCGCAGCAGCTAGCGGAAGGCCTGCGGCAGCTACCGAGAACGAGAGTGCCAGCTTCATGAGCACTGCCCTGTGTCCGTCTTCCTCCGCAAGCACATCGAGAGCATGTCCCAGCGTTTCCGCTTCGAGCTCCGCTGCTTCATGATCGAGATTCTCGGCACCAGCACGGAGCCTTCCCTCTGCCACGCGCAGATGCTCCTGCGGCGTTCCGAGCGGTGCTGCCTTCATCCCCATGAGAGATACGGCAGCGATGATGAAGGATGCTGCAGCGACAATGCCTTCCGCAAAGAGCGCCCAGAGCAGGAATTCATGCGCAAGGCCGGTCAAGCTTTCCGCAGCAGCGACACCGGCTGCAAGGGCGCAGAGAGTCACGAGCGGCACAGCCACAAGCAGCACTTCCGCCTCATGCTTCAGGCTCTGCTGGCGTGCTTGCTCCTGCTCGAGCGCAAGCCTGCCGAGCCGTGCTGCCGCCTCATCGAGCAGGCTTCCGCCACAAGCTTTCCTCTTATCTTCCGTGCGCTCTTCCATGCTCTGCACCTTCCAGTCAGGCCGTTTCTGCCATAAAGCCTAGCGTCCCTCATGATGGAGGATAGCTGTACTACACCAGATTCCGTCTCAGCAGAGCTCGAGCTCGGGACTCTTTTCGATTAGATCGATGACATCCTCGAGGAACTCGTTGCTCATCTGCTCGGCCCACGGACGTGGATAGCGGTAGAAGAGGAGGTATGCAATCCGCTCTGGAGGAGGATCCTGCACGAAGGGCACGACAGCGAGATCGGGATTGCTCCTCGCGAAGAGATCCGCCACACTGCGGGTCACGATGGTCCAAGCTCCAGGCTCCTCGAGGAGCCTCGAGAGCATCGAGACCGTGCCAACCGTCACATGGCAGCTCATGAAACCCGCAAATCGCCTTCTGTGCCAGATCTCGAAATCGGACGAGACGGTCGATCGGATCTCCTTCATCTCGTCGAGATCTTCTGTGCTGCCAGTATCGACAAATCGCGCATCCTTATGGCAGACAAGAACCATGTCTTCCTTGTAGAGCGGACGGGATATCACGCTCTTCGACTTGTGGAGCGTGAAGGCAAAGCCGATATCGATGGCCTGCTCCTCGATCAGGCGATGGATCTCTGTCGAATGCACGGTCTGGATGAAGAGCTTCGTGCGTGACGAGAAGAAGCTCTCTGCCTGATCTGATCTTCCATGCACGCCTGCATCATTTCGAGAGAAGAGAGGCTTTTGCCATGAGCACCGAATATAGAGACACATTCCCTGAAGGATTCCTCTGGGGAGGCGCCATCTGCGCGAACCAGGCCGAAGGCACCTGGCATGAAGGAGGCAAGGGCCTCGACTATACGATGTGCTGCAAGGGCGGCCTGCGCGACCCGAACCCCCAGCCGCCTCTTCCAGGTGTCTGCCACCTGGAAGAGGCGGCCATCGACTTCTACCACCGCTATCCCGAGGACACCGAGCTCTTCTCCGAGCTGGGTCTCAAGGTCCTGCGCACCCCCATTGCCTGGACGCGCATCTATCCTACGGGCGAAGAGGAGGCCCCGGACGAGGCCGAGCTTGCCTGCTACGACAAGCTCTTCGACTGCCTTCTTGCCCACGGCATCCAGCCGCTCATCACGATCTCCCACTACGAGATGCCCTGGACCTCATCGAGAAGTACGGCGGCTGGCGGGACCGTCGCCTCACCGACCTCTGCCTCCGCTATGCCCATACCCTCTTCGAGCGCTTCGGCTCCAAGATCAAGCTCTGGCTCACCTTCAATGAGATCAACAACATGCGCCGCGATTCCCCGTACGTGGGCGGCATCATCCTGAAGCCAGGAGAGAGCAAGGCCTAGACCATCTGCCAGGCAAGCCACCATATGCTCTTTGCCAATGCTCTGGCCGTGAAGATGTGCCCTGAGATGATCCCCCGACGCCCGCATCGGTGCCATGGGCTCGCTCAGCAACATCTATCCTTACAACTGCGACCCCGTGACCGTCTTCGAGACGATGGACTGTCGCAGGCGCTCGCTCTACTACTTCGATGTCATGTTCTGCGGCTCCTATCCTGGCTATGCCTTCCGCCTCTGGCATGATGCAGGCGCGGACATGAAGATGGAGCCGGGGGACCTCGATATCCTGGCAGCCGACCATAACGACTTCCTTGTCTTCAGCTACTACCGCACCACGACCCACGGGCGTGGCCAGCAGTTCTTCGGCGATACCGGCGGCGAGATCGGAACCCATTACAGTCAGCATTAGCCCTGAGTTTATCTGCAAGCCGTAGGGTTTTCAACAATGCAAGTCATTGATCTCCCTAACCTTGTAGATGGCCCCAATGGGGCTGCTGGCCTGCCGCCTCCGGACAGCCGTCTGTCCCTGCCTCTCCAGAAGGCCCGGGGGGTGTTGCTGCCGGAGGATGGTGGTCCGCGGGAAACGACTGATAGGGATGTGCCGCCCGGCATGCCGCGCGGCAGGGTAATGTGGGTGTCGCCCTCGCGGAGACGGTGGCCAGCCAACCCAAGAGGAGGTTACCACCATGAAGCGCAGGCAGGAAGACTGGTTCGGGCCCCACGAGCTCTATCTCGGCGTGGATGTCGGCAAGTCCTTCCACTGGGCCGTCGGGCTGGATCCCGACGGCGAGATCCGGATCAGCAGGCGCGTGGAGAACCGGCAGGAGGACGTCGACGCCCTGCTCGACGAGGCCGGCAGCGGCGCGCTTGTCGTCGTGGACCAGAAGAACAACATCGGCTCGCTCGTGGTCCGCAGGTGCCGCGCGAGGGGGATCGACGTGGGGTACCTCCCCGGCAAGTCGATGAAGGCCGCGCGCGACATGCTTCCCGTGACGGCGAAGAACGACCGGATCGACGCGGAGGTCATCGCGCAGGCGGGGATGAGCCTCAGGCGCGCCATCCTCCCGATAGCGGAGACGGACGACCTCGGGGCCTCCCTCTCGCTCGTGTCCTCGCAGCTCGCGTATGCCACGAGGCGGGCAACCATGGCCCGGAACAGGCTCCATGCGGTGCTCCTCGAGTCCGATCCCGCCTTCGAGGCGGCCGCAGACCTCTCGGCGGCGTGGACGCTCGACGTGCTCTCGCTGCTCGGAGGGGCCGCAGGGATAGCGGAAGCAGGAAGGAGGGCATATGGGACGGCCTGCGCCAGGCATGGCGCCACGAAGGCCGCCAGGGACGCCCTCTGGGATGCTGCATGCGCATCCGCAAGCAACGGCCGGCATCCCGATGCGGAGGGCATGGTCGTGAAGGAGCTCGCGGCCGAGGTCGCCGATGCGGACGCCGAGCGGACCGAGCTCACAGACGAGCTCAGGCGCAGGCTCGACGGGGATGAGACATACCAGTGCCTGCTCACGGTCCCCGGCATAGGCCCGAAGACGGCAGCGGCGCTCGTCACCTCGATCGACATCAGCCTCTTCCACAGCGACGGCAAGCTGGCTTCATACTGCGGCCTGGCGCCCAGGGACAGAGACTCCGGCACCTCGATAGACTCGACGACCAGCACCCACTCCGGCAACAAGGCCCTCAAGAACCTCCTCATATTCAGCTGCAACTCGCTCGTTGGGACCAGGAACCGGTTTGGCCGGTACTACGACAGCTGCGTGGCGAGGGGGATGCGGCACAACAAGGCGCTCAAGGCGGTCGCAAGGAAGCGGCTCAGGGTGATCTATGCCGTCATGCGGGACAGGGTGCCATATGTCGAGCCGATAGCCAGTGTCGAAAAGCCGGATACCGAATCTTTGGATGGACCGGAAAATGTTGAAAAATCCGGGACCACCCCATTGACAAAACTATAGGGACACCCCCCAGCCCCTGCCTCGAGACAAGCAGCTTCGGCTGGCAGATCGACCCCATGGGCTTCCGCTATGCCCTGGACGAGCTCTGGGACAGGTATCAGGTGCCGCTCTTCCCTGTCGAGAACGGCCTCGGCACCCAGGACACCGTCGAGGATGGAAAGATCCACGATCCCTACCGTGTCGAGCATCTGGAAAAGCACCTCAAGGCCCTGAAGGAAGCCATCCGTGACGGCGTCGATGTGATGGGCTACACCTGGTGGGGTCCCATCGATATCGTGAGCGCAGGAAGCTTCCAAGATGTCCAAGCGCTACGGCTTCATCTATGTGGACAAGGACGATGAAGGAAACGGCACGCTGAGGCGTATCAAGAAGGATTCCTTCGCCGCCTACCGCCACATCATCGAGATGAACGGCGCCGAGCTCTGATTCCCTCTAGCTTCTCCCCCGCATTGCCCCAGACAGGCTTCCTTCTGTCTGGAGCTCTTTCTGTTTCCATGCACTGCCCTCTTCTTCTTTCATACTCCATCTGGTATCCAAGACATTTCAGGCATACCATCTCTGGCCATTTATGCTATCTATCTGATAACATTTATCGGCAGCATAGCAAGACACACTCTCAACAGGAATTCCCATGCGGCACGAGCCGCAGCCATAGGAGATTAAGGATGCAGATACAGAAACGCGATGGCCGCTTCGAGGACTACGACAGGAACAAGATTACCCGTGCCATGCAGAAGGCGCTTGCCGAAGTAGGCGACCCTTCAGGCGAAGACGAGGCAGTCCTCGAAGCGCTCCTCGTATATGTGGAGCAGGCAATCGAGGAGACAGGCGCCGCCGAGGTCGAGAAGATCCAGGACCTCGTCGAGCGTGCCCTCATGGAATCAGGCCACTTCGATGCCGCGAAGGCCTATATCCTTTACCGCCACAAGAGGTCCGAGCTGAGACGTGCCCGCCAGAGCATCGTCACGCTTGCTCTCGAAAGCAGCGCAGATGCGCAGGCCTCGGCACGGCTGGATGCGGTCCTCACCAAGATTTCCCGCGACTTCGACCCCGTGCTCTATCCGGCAGATGCCCTGGCTGCCAAGTTCCAGAGCTTCGCAAAGCCGGGCATGGATATATCCGCCCGCCTCGATGCACTTGTACGTGCTGCCGTCGAGCTCACCTCCCAGGAAGCCCCCTCCTGGGAGCTCATCGCAGGAAGGCTCCTTGCCTTTGCAGCAGACACGCGACTCAAGGAAGAGGAGCACAGGCGCGGCATCGAAGGCTTCTATGGGAAGCTCCGTCATCTCACAGATCAGGGGCTCTATGGCACCTACATCCTCGAGGGCTATACGAAAGCAGAGATTGAGGAAGCAGCTTCCTTCATCGCGGACGAGCGAACCGATCTGCTCGACTATCCGGGACTCGACCTCCTGCTCAAGCGCTATGTCGTGTGCAGCCATGACCATATCGCCCTCGAATCGCCGCAGGAGATGTTTCTGGGCATCGCCCTGCACCTTGCCCTCAAGGAGCAAAAGGCGGAGCGCATGCGCTGGGTCCGGCGCTTCTACGACATGCTCTCGAAGCTCGAAGTGACAATGGCAACACCGACGCTCTCCAATGCCAGAAAGCCGCACCACCAGCTCTCGAGCTGCTTCATCGATACTGTGCCAGACAGCCTCGAGGGAATCTACAGGAGTGTCGACAACTTCGCGATGGTCTCGAAGTACGGCGGCGGCATGGGCATGTATCTCGGCAAGGTCCGTGCCAAGGGCGGCTCCATCCAGGGCTTCGAAGGAGCAGCCGGAGGCGTCGTCCGCTGGATCCGTGTCATCAACGATACGGCCGTCGCGGTCGATCAGCTCGGCGTGCGCGCAGGAGCCGTTGCCGTCTATCTCGATGCCTGGCACAGAGACCTGCCAGAGTTCCTGCAGCTCCGCACCAACAATGGAGACGACCGCATGAAGGCACACGATGTCTTCCCCGCCGTCTGCTATCCCGACCTTTTCTGGAAGATGGCGGAGGAAGACCTCGACCAGCCCTGGCATCTCATGTGCCCCCACGATATCTCGACCGTCAAGGGCTATGCTCTCGAGGACTACTTCGGGGAGGAATGGGAGAGGCGCTACCGCGACTGCGTGGCAGACCCGAGGATCCCTAAGCGCACCGTCACGATCAAGGACATCGTGCGCCTCATGCTCAGGAGCGCTGTCGAGACCGGCACGCCCTTTGCCTTCATGCGCGATACCGTGAACCGTGCCAATCCCAACCCGCATGCAGGCATCATCTACTGTTCGAACCTTTGCACGGAGATTGCCCAGAACACAAGCGAGATCGAATCTGTCTCAGAGGAGATCGTGACAAGGGACGGCGATACCGTCGTCGTGACGACGACAAGGCCAGGAAACTTCGTTGTCTGCAACCTTGCAAGCCTCTCGCTGGGGAAGATCCCCCTCGAGGATGACAGCTATCTTGCCCACACGATCGAGAGCGCTGTCCGTGCCCTCGACAATGTGATCGACCTCAACTTCTATGCCCTCCCCTATGCAAAGATCACGAACAGGCGCTACCGTTCGGTGGGACTCGGCGTCTCGGGCTACCACCACATGCTGGCAAAGCGCCATATCCGCTGGGAGAGCGAGGAGCATCTCGCCTTTGCAGACGAGCTCTTCGAGCGCATCAACAGGCATGCTATCGAAGCATCTTCTGCGCTTGCGGAGGAGCGCGGCGCCTACGAGCTCTTCGAAGGCTCCGACTGGGCAACCGGCGCCTACTTCGAGAAGCGCGGCTACACCTCTCCTGCCTGGCAGAAGGTCAAGGAGCAGGTCACAGAGCACGGCATGAGGAACGCCTACCTTCTGGCAATCGCCCCCACCAGCTCCACCTCCATCATCGCAGGCACCTCTGCCGGCCTTGACCCCATCATGCGCCGCTTCTTCCTCGAGGAGAAGAAGGGGGCCATGCTGCCGCGCATCGCACCTGAGCTCTCGCAGGAGACCTGGTGGTACTACAAGCCGGCACATCTGATCGACCAGACCTGGAGCATGAAGGCAGCAGGAGTGCGCCAGCGCCACATCGACCAGGCGCAGTCCGTGAACCTCTACATCACGAACGAATATACGATGCGCCAGGTGCTTGCCCTCTACCTCGAAGCCTGGAGAGACGGCGTCAAGACCATCTACTATGTCCGCAGCAAGTCGCTCGAAGTCGAAGAGTGCGAGAGCTGCGCAAGCTAGAGAGATTCCAACCCCTTCTTGAAAGGACATCCCATGCAGAACACGACGAAGCTCAAGGCAAAGGCGCTCTTCAACCCTGATGGAGATACCGACGTGCGAGAGCGCCGTCTCATCGGCGGCAACACGACGAACCTCAATGACTTCAACAATCTCAAGTACGCCTGGGCCTCCGACTGGTACCGCCAGGCCATGAACAACTTCTGGATACCGGAGGAGATCAACCTCTCCCAGGATGTGAAGGACTACCCCAAGCTCTCTCAGGCCGAGCGCACGGCCTACGACAAGATCCTTTCCTTCCTCGTCTTCCTGGACTCCCTCCAGACGGCAAATCTCCCGAACATCGGTGAATTCATCACGGCAAACGAGGTGAATCTCTGCCTTCATATCCAGACCTTCCAGGAGTGCGTGCACTCCCAGAGCTACTCCTACATGCTCGACACAATCTGCAGCCCCGAGAAGAGAAACGAGATCCTCTACCAGTGGAAGACCGATGCGCACCTGCTTGCCAGGAATACCTTCATCGGAAACCTCTACAACGAGTTCCAGGAAAAGAAGGATGCCCAGGCACTGCTGCGGGTGATGATGGCAAACTTCATCCTCGAAGGCGTCTACTTCTACTCGGGCTTCATGTTCTTCTACAACCTTGCCCGCATGGGCAAGATGCCCGGAAGCGCCCAGGAGATCCGCTACATCAACAGGGACGAGAACACGCATCTGTGGCTCTTCAGGAACATGATCCTGGAGCTCCAGCGCGAGGAGCCCGAGCTCTTCCAGGAGAAGGACATCGCAGACCTCAAGGCCATGCTCCAGGAAGGCGTCGAGCAGGAGATTGCCTGGGGCGCCTATGTCTTGGGAGACGATATCCCCGGCCTCACCTCGAAGCAGGTCGAAGACTACATCCGCTATCTCGGGAATCTGCGCTGGAGCTCTCTGGGCATGGGCGAGCTCTATCCAGGATACGCAGAAGAGCCAGCAGATATGGCATGGGTATCCGCAATACAGCAGTGCGAACATGGTGAAGACCGACTTCTTCGAAGCCCGCTCCACAGCCTATGCGAAATCCACGGCACTGGTGGACGACCTGTAGGAGATGCCTTCTTCCCCAAGGATGCGGCCCTGCCGTCTTTCCCTATTCGTCTTCTTCCGGCACGATTTCTGCCCTGAACACCATGATCGTATCGGCGTCCGAACAGCAGAACTCTGCTGTGCCTTCAGGCTGTCCCGGAATCTTTCCGCCGTAGCGGAGGATATCGATATAGGGGAAAGCGCAGTGCATTGCCATCGGGCAGATCTTTCCGCGGTCTTCGTCGAAATCGAAGATCTCCCCCACCTTGTGGCCTCTATGGCAGCCATGCTTTCCCCTGCGGTCTGTGACCTCGATCTTGATCTTCGGACGCCTTCTTGCCATGTCCCCTCCTTGCCAGCTCTTCCTGTCCAGTGTGATGCATGGGAAGAGCTTGTGGAAGAGGTACAGGAACATGTTTTCTGGCAGAGCAGATGCCCGCCACCAAGGGCTCCATCTCAGTAGAGCACCCGCTCGATCACGGCGACAAGGACCGAGCAGTCCCTGCTGCCGAGCATCAGAAGAAGCAGAAGATGGTCCAGGACAAAGGCAACGAAGCCCTGCTCGTCCATCCCGTTGCCGAAAGCATCGGAGCGCACATGTGCATCTTTCTGCAGGGCCTGCCAAAGATGCCTTTCGACCTTTCCCAAGAAGGCATGCATACGCGCAGCTCCCTCCTTGGCAGGACCTCCTCCAGAGGAGAGGGCAAGGCCATGCAGTGCAGGGAAGCCGGGGTATGCCTGCATTCTCCGGGAGGCATGGCAGAAGAGCTCCTCTGTGGCAGCAGCGAAGCCATCGCCTTCCCGCCTCAGGCTGTCAAGATCGAAGATGTCTGACCAGATGTCTGCAGTCACAGCAAGAAGCAGGGCATCCTTGTCCGGAAAATAGTGGTAGAGCGTCCCTGCCGCAACTCCCGCTTCTGCCGCCACCGAGCGCATGCCGACACCGGCAAGGCCCTTCTGCTGCACGATCTTTCTGGCAGAGGCAAGGATCTCTTCCCTCGATGTTGCAGCTGGCTTCATGGAGACTCCTAGAGCCGGGGCAGAAGAGCGAGCCCCATGCAGATGATCCAGATATACATGACCGTCTTCGGAAGCATCAAAGCACCCACTGCAGGCTTCCTCTTTGCCAGAAACGTGACTGGCAGATAGAAGCCGAAGGACAGGGCAATAGCGATGCACATCCTCCAGAGCCCATAGCCCCCCTCATTGCCGGAGATTGCAAAGAGGACGATTACGAGAAGGCCGGTGACGGCAAAGGGGATATTGCGCGCAAGCGACCAGCGCCGGTTCTCCTTGCCGGATGTCCATTCATTCTGCGGGAAGAGGCAGAGCACGATCCTGAGCGCTGCTGTCGCGAAGATGAGAGCCGGGATTGCGGGCGAGATCTCAATATCCGGAAAGATCTCTCGCCAAATAAAGTACAGCACGACATAGAACACGGTCATCGTCACTGAGGTGATGGCCGTACCGAGACCAAGCTTTTTCGTCGTGTCTTCCCTGACGCCGAAAAGATGCATCTGGACACGAGGGATCAGGTGGAAGGCGTCTCCTCCTCCGAGCAGCACGGTCATGAGACCGAACAGCAGAAAGACCATCCGTCCCTGTGCCTGCGTGAAGAAGATGATGGCAGCCACAAGATCGAACGCAAGGTAGCAGATATCGAAGACGCTCTCTGCGATGCGCATGCCTTTGGGCATGCCTTCCTGCTTTGTGCCTTCAGGGCTCTGTTTCATAGCAGCCTCTTTCTTTCAGAACAGCAGGAGGCATCCCGCTGTGCGTTTCAATATGAACGCTGTTCATATTGACGCCTGCAAGACACAGCGTCAACCGAAAGGAAAATCGGCACATCTCTGACATCAGCTCCTCCGCCAGCAAAGGCACCTGCCACTCACCGAACCGCCTGCCGATCAACTGTGCAGTGCAGGGCTATCCGGCTCATCGCAATCGTGCATGGCGAGGAAGGCAGAATGGCCATTTTCGCAGGCAGAGGCTCTGCAAACCCGCATCGCTCCGTCTTCGGCCTGCACTTGGATATGCCAGCGAGATGCCTGACAGATAACTGTCAGAACATTTGTTCTCATTATTTGCTACGCTCCTCCCTGCCCGAAGACATGTCCGTCACTGAACAGACAGACCGCAAGAAAGCAGTGACTGCCCATGGACAGCAGCAATATCTATGACTCGGTCTTCAAGACCATGGTGCACAAGACACCCAAGCTTCTGGTCCCCCTCATCAATGAGGTGTTTGGACGCCGCTATGAGATAGATGCGCCTATCGTGCAGTTCAACGAGGAGCACGAAGGACCTCTGGGCACCCGCATCTCCGATTCCATCTTCCACATCGAAGATATGGTCTACCACCTGGAATGCCAGAGAACTCACGACGCCAGCATGGTCGCAAGAATGATCGAATACGATTTCAGCATCGCCCTGCAGGAGGCTTTTGAGCAGGGTGCACCTTACCGGATGAAATTCCCGTCCTCGTGCGTGCCGCTCCTCCGACATACCTCCAAGACGCCTGACTATCTGGAAATGGAAGTGGAGATGCCCGACAGCGAATCTTTCCGCTACCATACAAAAATCTACAAAACACAGCTTGTCAGCGAAGAGGAGATCTTCCGCAGACGCCTTCTCATCCTTCTTCCCTTCTATCTCATGCGCTATGAGAAGGAGCTCTCGAGCCTGGACGCAGAATCGGATACTGCAGCAGCACTCATCAGAGAATGCCGCGAGATACGCATGCGTCTTGCCGATCTCACGCTCCTGCAGGGCGACGAGCTTCTCTATCGGCAGATAACAGAGCTTATAATCAGGGCATCAGACCATCTGCTTGCAGCAAATGAGCCACTGAACAGGAAAGTGAGGCCAGCCATGGGCGGAGAGGTCCTCGAGCTAATGGACGACAAGATCGAGCGCAGCCGCAGAGAGGGCATCCAGGAGGGAATCGCGCTCGGCCGGCAGGAAGGGTTCGAGCGGGCCGAGAGCATCCTCGCCGAGCAGATGGCTGCCCTCGGCATCGACCGGGCGCTCATCGACCGGATGATGGCAGATGCCGCTGCCTCTCTGAAGGGCATGCCACATCAGTAGCAGGAAGAAAGCTTTCCCCAGCCGGATGGCAGAACAGACTTCGCGCTGCAACAGGCTCCCCCCAGATCATGTCCTTTCTGCCTGCCTGCAGGCATCCCTATCCATTTTTCCTGCCGCGCATTCCCCGCATGCGTTCTGATGCCTGTCTTCTGGATGGCAGCTCAGAAGCTATCCCACACCCTCCTCCATGAATCTGCAGCTTCCTGTGTCGTCTGGAAACGCAAGTCCTTCAGAAAGGACGATCATGTCCACTTCAGCAATCGCTGCCGCACTCAGTGCCTATGCCCTCCTCATCTTTGTCCTCATCGTCCTTCTGGTTGTTGCCTACTGGAAGATGTTCACGAAGGCAGGCATCGCTGGGCGGAAGTCCCTCATCCCCCTCTACAACGTCTATATCGCCTTCAAGATTGCCTGGAAGGACCAGACCGCATTCTGGGTCTGGCTTGCCGCAAACGTTGTCTACGGCCTGTTCAGGGACCATGAAGATGGAGTCTCCGGTGTCATCACGATCGCTGCGGGCACCCTTGCCCTTGTCTGGTGGATGCGCTTCTGCATGAAGCAGGCAAGGTCCTACGGCAGGGGCACCGGCGCAGGCATTGCCGCCTTCTTCCTGCCGAACATCATGACGCTCTACTACGGCTTCGCTTCCTCCTGCACCTATGCAGGTCCCCAGGACTAGTCGGGAGCACTGCTATGGAAGATGCACAGGACATGGCAGAGAAGCTCGAACGCTATGAGCGCTTTGCCCGAGGCCTGAGAGACGAGCTTGCCACGACGGACCAGAAGCTTCAGACCCTCAAGGCGCAGGGCAAGACGAAGACCGCCACCTACCGGCAGCTCTTTGCAAACCGCTTCATGCTCGAAGAGATGGTCTCGCGTCTCGACGAGGCAGGCTTGTGAACCTGTCTCTTCCCTCGCCTATCAAAATGATGGGTATATTTGAAAAGGTCAGATGAACAGCGAAACAAGGAGATGTCCTATGGAACAAGGGCTGCTTGACTACACTGCACAGAAGGTCGACGAGATGCTTGCAGCACCTTCCGCATCGGCAGATACGAAAAGTGCTGCACAGGCTTGGAAGGATGCTATCGCTGCCGGCAAAGATGCAGATGCTGCAACGAATACCCTGCTCGACGCTATCAGCGCCCACCAAACCACAATCGACTCCCTCATCGGCTTCATGAGTTCCAACAAGGCAAAGGAGCTCTTCGGCGCAGACGTTGCCGCAAGAAACGTTGCCCACGCAGAGGAGCGCAGGGCCAAGGGCGCCAAGTGGTGCGACTGCGCAGCCTGCAGGCCCTGCCATGAGCTGCTGCACAGGTTTGGCCGTGAAGAGGCAGACGTCTATCTGTGACACAGGAATCGAGATGTACAGGACAAGCAGGCCAGAGGCTGGAGTCTCTGGCCTGCTTTGCTGTATCCGTCTTTGCAGAGCTTCGAAAGCCCGCCAATTCAGAAGAAGAGATCCGCCAGCAGACAATCCCGGCTACGCCGCGCAATGCTCGGCATCAGTGCACGCGCGATTTGCAATCATAGCGATGAACAGATCGAAAGCACGGCAACTCGGCGAGAGCCGCACAAGAGCCGACCCCATCTATGGTGCGAGATATGTTCCCCGCTATTGAGCGGCAGAAAAGCTTACTCCATCGAAGCGCATCCAGACATGGAGCTGGTCTACCCTTTTCATATTCCCGCATGCCGCAGAAAAAATGCGATGTCTGGGAACAGAGCATGAAGGCAAGCAAGATGCCTCCCAGAAGAGCTGCCGGGCCGAAGCCTTGCCCTGAGCTGCGGCTCTTGCTCCGCCTATGAAGGACACTCCTGGCAGATGGCGTATCATGGAAAAGAGGCGCGATATCCGGAGGCAACATGGGCGAGCTCACTCTTGAGGAACGTGGAAGGCTGATCGTGGATGCATGTCTGAAGCAGACAAGCACCAGCCCCTATCAGGTGTTCATGAACGTGGCACGGCAGGACTTTGTACGCATGCACGGGCCGGAACACCATGTGCTGGATGGGGCGGCACTGCTGAGTGCATACCGCAACGCAGGAGGAGACGTCGACCTTGCTGCTGCACTGGCAGAGCTCATGTCGCGCGGTCTCAAGATGCCTGGCGCCATGTGCGGACGCTGGGGCGTATGCGGAGCGACAGCATCCATAGGAGCCGCGCTCAGCATTCTGGAACAGACAGGCCCGCTTTCAGACGACGACTCATGGGGCAGCCATATGCGCTACACGTCGCGTGCGCTGGACGGCCTGTCGCGCATAGGCGGGCCGCGCTGCTGCAAGCGCGATGCGTATGTATCGCTGCAGACAGCGGTTGACTATGTGCATGAGCGCTTCGGCGTCAGCCTTAAGAAGGACAGCATCGTCTGCGAGTTCCATCCGTACAATGCCCAGTGCCTGGGCAAGAAGTGTCCGTTCTTCCCAAAGACGGAGGCGGATGCCTGACTCATCCGCGCAGCTGCCTGCATCCATGATCTCCAGCAGAAGGCACTCTGCCGCAGATGGCTTCATATACCCATCTCCCAAGACTTCAGCCCCCTGCACCAGAGCCGCCTCTGCAGCACACAGTGCGGCTGACTGTATACCCTTCTTCTCCAAAGGCTCAGACGTATCAGATGGAGCCCATGCATCGGTCCACGCCCGGGGGCAGATCAAGCCACCACGCCCAATCTGCCCCGAAAGGCTTTGCAGGTACTCCTGGGGATTTCTGGATGTGTCCACCCGGCGTGTGCATCTCTTGGGCCGGCAGACGGATGCATCGCTGGATACGTGCCAGGCACGATGCTGCCGCCGAGGACGTCCGGAGAGACCTTCATATTGCCACGGCAGAAGCTTCAGCCATGCAGAGGATTTCTGGAACAGCAGGTCGCGGGGATGCCTATTCAAGACGTTCAGAAACCTTGGTTCATGTATGCAGGACACAGATAGAAAAGCAGCCCAGAGGCAATCCTCTGGGCTGCGAATGTTTGGTGGGCGTTAGAAGATTTGAACTTCTGACCTCTTCCGTGTCAGGGAAGCGCTCTCCCCCTGAGCTAAACGCCCGATTATCTCTGCTGGGTTGGGGTGCCCTGCAGCAGAAAGATACTTTACGCGAATCGTGGCTCCTGTGCAAGAAAAACTTTCCCAAATCTGCGATTGCCCTTAAATTCGCGGTTTCATCACAGGATCGGGAGCGATGATGCCACCGCCCACGCACTCGAGACCACGATAGATAACCGCACTCTGCCCCGGCGCCACGGTGCGCACCGGCTCTGTGAACGAGACCGTAGCGCTCTTTCCGTCCTCGGAGACAGAGAGCCGAGCTTCGCGAAGAGGACCTGTGTGCCTCGTGCGGACGAGACACTCCCCTGCTTCAGGCGCCGTGCCAGGAATCCAGTGGCAATCTTCGAGCGTGTGCTCTTTCGTCCAAAGTCCCGGACACATCTTGTCTGCCGTCACATAGACGACATTTTCCTTCGTATCGGTTGCCACCACATAGCGGGCAGGGCCGCCTCCGAGATCGAGTCCTTTCCTCTGTCCTACTGTGAAGAGGAATGCCCCCTCATGGTGTCCAAGCACCTTGCCAGTCTCCCACTCGACGATGTCGCCTGCCCTCTTCTCGAGCGTATCGAGCAGGAAGGTACGGATGCCGACAGGACCGATAAAGCAGATGCCATCGGAGTCCGGCTTGGTCTCGATGCCGAGATGGCGCTCTGCGCAGGCAGCACGAACGTCTGTCTTCGAGGAGTAGCCGCCGACCGGGAAGAGAACGCGATTGAACGTCGTGCCGGGCACGCGCCAGAGGAAGTAGGTCTGATCCTTGTGCTCATCAGCAGAGCGAAGGAGCCTGGCAGGTCCTCCATCCGTGAGTGCCGGAGCCGTCCTTGCGTAGTGCCCTGTTGCGATGAGATCGGCGCCTTCCTTGAAGGCACGCTCGGCAAACGTGCCGAACTTCACCGTCTGGTTGCACATCACATCAGGATTCGGCGTATAGCCATGGGCATAGGCATCGACAAGATAGTCTGCGACCGTCTCCTTGTACTCCTTCTCGCAGTCCCAGACTTCAAGATCCACGCCGAGTTTCACCGCTACGCGCTCCGCATCGGCCAGGTCCTCTGCCCAGGGGCACTTGAAGCCAGGAAGGTCCTTCGACCAGTTCCTCATATAGACAGCCGTGACATCGAAGCCCTGCTCTACGAGGAGCGCGCAGGACAAGGCCGAGTCCACGCCTCCGCTCATGCCGAGGAATACCTTCTTGCCCATCATGCCGCCTTTCCCGTACGCGGATCGAGGCCACGCCTTCTTGCCTCTTCCTCGACGGCGTTTCCGATCCTGGCTGCCGCCTCTTCAATGTCCTCTTCTGTCACAGGAGCCCCGAGCGTGATCCTCAAGCTTCCATCTGCCACAGCAGGTGCAGCTCCTATCGCTTCGAGCACATGGCTCTCCCGCATCCGGCTTGCCGCACAGGCAGAGCCTGTGCCGACAGAGACCCCTCTGTCCTCGAGCAGGATCACGAGCCTCCTTGCTTCGAGGCCCGGGAAGGAGATGTGCAGAAGGCCGGGAAGGCGGAGCTTTGCCTTCTTCGGACCCTCGACCTCGGCCCAGGGGAAGCGCTCCAAAAGCTCTTTCTGGAGCCTGTCCCGAAGCTTCTGCTCCCGCTTTGCCTCCTGGGTCCGGTGTGCCGTGGCCTCTTCGAGCGCACAGGCAAAGCCGACAGCTCCTGCCACATTCTCTGTGCCGGAACGGACGCCGCCCTCCTGGCCACCACCTTGGAGCAGCGGCTTTATTGCGATGCCGTCCTCGGCCCAGAGAAGGCCGACCTGCTTTGGCCCGTAGATCTTCGCGGCAGAGAGCGTGAGCATGTCCACATGGAGCGATGCCACATTGATAGCAAGGGCATTGACAGCCTGCGAGGCATCCGTATGGAGCCAGAGCGGCATCTTTCCCCCTGCCGCAAGCCTTGACTGCCGCCTCTCTGCGACAAGCTTCGCAATGTCACGGATGGGCTGGATCGTCCCGATCTCGCCGTTCGCAAGAGAGATGGAGATAAGCCCCACCTCAGGGGTGAGCAGCTTCTCGAGCGTCTCCATGTCCACCCGCCCATCCCGATGCACCGGAATCAGCGCATGGTCTTTCGCTTCTGCTGCCGCAAGGACGCTCTCATGCTCTGTTGCAAGCACCAGCACCCTGCCTTCGGCAGAGTTGATGGCAAGGTTGTTCGCCTCGGTCGCGCCGGCACAGATGATGAGGTTGTCAGGCTTGGCGCCAATCTCATGGGCAAGCCGGGACCGGGCCTCTTCGTAGTCTGCCTTCGCCTTCCTTGCAAGCCGATACGGGGCAGAAGGGTTGTAGAACATATCGGACATATAGGGAAGCATCGCCCGAAGCACGGAAGGTGCTACCGGCGTTGCCGCTGCATAGTCGAGATATATCTCTTTCGTTGCATCCATAGAGGGACATCCGCTCGAAGAATCGTGACCGCAGAGGGCAGTGATGCCTGGCTCTGCGAAGTGTGCCAAGATACAAGGCAGCACAAAGGTGTGCTGTATGCGCACCCCATACTACCAAATACGCAGGAAGGCGGCCTCTATGCCAGAGCTCCTCCATCTCGATGCAACCGATGTCCTCGTCGTAGGGACAGGCCTTGCAGGCATCTCAGCAGCAGTCTCTGCCGCAGAGGCAGGAGCGAAGATCACGCTTGCATCTGCCGGTCCTGTCTTCTCCGGCTCCTCCTTCTCCTCTGCCACCTGGGGCCTCGGCATGGTCGCACCTGAGTCGGCAGCAGACGAGGAAGACCTTGTCCAGACCATTCTCGCGGTAGGTTCAGGTGCGGCAGACCCCGCACTCGTCAGAAGCTTTGTCTCGGGCATCTATCCTGCCATGCAATGGCTCGAAGACCACGGCGTTGCGCTCAGAGCGCCCGATCACCCAGAGGAGCGCGAGTACATCCCCTGCTTCGACCACAAGGCACGCCTCTGGCGAGGGCTAGGCCGGGCCGAGTTCAGAGATGCCATGGCAGCACGTCTCCAAGACCTGGACGTCCATCTCATCGAGCATGCATCTCTTGCACGCTTGAGGAAGGCAGACGATGGCAGCATCCAGGGTGCCATCTTCTTCGACGAGACATCCTCTTCCTTCATCGACGTTCCCGCCTCATCCACAATCCTTGCCACCGGAGGCACGGCAGGCCTCTTCGGCAGGCATATAGGTGCTGACGAGGACACAGGCATTTCCCATGCCCTTGCAAAGGATGCCGGCGCTCATCTCGTGAACCTCGAGTTCATCCAGCTCATGCCGGCAATCCTCACCGAGATGGGCCCTGCCGTCTTCAACGAGAAGACGTTCCGCTATCTTGCGTTCGAAGACGGAGCAGCTTCCTCGATATCCAGAAATCTCTTCGAGCTCAGGAGCACCCATGGACCTGCAACAACACGGTTGGGAGATGCTGCAATCGATCTTGCGATAGCGGAGGCAGGCGAAAAAGGTGCCCCTGCACACTATGAGAATCTGCCCGACCCCCTGCCCGAGCTCGACCGCACCTACTTCTCCTGGCTCGAAAAGCGCCTTGGCCATCCTCTCGACCAGAGCTTCCGCATCGCGCTCTTCGCCCATGCAAGCAATGGCGGAATCAGGATCGACCGCAACGGCTGGACCGGCGTCCCCGGACTCTTTGCCGCAGGAGAGGCGACAGGCGGCATGCATGGTGCAGACCGGCTCGGCGGCCTTTCAAGCGCAAACTGCATCGTATTCGGTATCAGGACCGGAGAAGCGGCTGCAAAGACGGCAGAAGGCGTCTCAGCACTTCTTGAAGGCATGGCTGGACTTCCCAGCACATGCTCTCCTCTCGCCGCCAAAGCCCTTCCGGCAATACGCCTTGCCCTCGACAGCGCCTGTCTCGCTCCCCGATGCGAGCATGACCTCGTGGCGGCCCAGAGCTCCCTTCACCTGATCGATGAGGCGATTGCGCGCACCGCACTTCCCACGCAGGATGCCAGAGCCATCTTCCAGACGCTCGAAGCCAAAGCCGCTCTTGCCACGGCACAGGAGATGATCGAGGCCATGAGGAGAAGAAGGGAGAGCGCCGGCAGCCATATCAGATCGGATGCCGACTGAGGATAGGAGCATTTCGTTTCGCCCCGCACAGCAGGCCTAAAAAATCTTGCCAAAAAAGTTCTTGCACGCACGGCTGCTTTCACATATAGTATTTCCCGCACGCGGGCTTAGCGCAGTTGGTAGCGCGCCACCTTGCCAAGGTGGAGGCCGCGGGTTCGAATCCCGTAGCCCGCTCCATTGATCATCCGGCCGTCCTGCGAATCCTCGTATGTCGGCCTTTTTCATAACGGCGAGATGGCCAAGTGGTAAGGCGCGGGCCTGCAAAGCCCTTACCCCCGGTTCGAATCCGGGTCTCGCCTCCAGAAGAGTTCGGGGATCGCATCTGCGGTCCCCTTTTTTGCAGCTCTTCTGATGAATTGGTGTTCCTTCGTTATCATTCCTCCCGCTCAGCCCCTCTCTCAAGGTTTCTGTCGGCTGCTTGTGCCACAATGCTCGAGTTGGCTCAAGAATATGAAGGAGGTATGCGCATGCCGCACAAGATCGGCCAGGCCCGCATCGCCGTCCTCAGAGAGGCAGAAGAGGATTCAGGCGTCGTGGCAAGAAACCTTGCCGGCACGACCGGTGTCCTCGAAGTCTGGGAGTCTGACCACAAGTTCCCCGGAAGGCAGGGCGCTGTCTTCTACTATCCCCTCACCTTCGATCATGAAGGCAACGGCTCCACGGCACGATTCTTCCGCACCGCCTACAACTACCGCTTGACCGATGACGGCAAGACCGCCATCTTCGACAAGGGCGGCAGGAGCGGCACGAATCGCTTTGTCTTTGATATCCAGGGCGGCTTTAAGAACGAGGAAGCAGAGGCCGAAAGCGCGCATGCTGCCGCGCATCCCGGCGAGACGTCTTCCTTCGAGGTAGAAGGATCCAGGGACCGCTAGCACGTGCATCTGCTCCGGCGAGAAGAAAGAGCTTCTCGCCGGAGCTTTCTTTCTAGCGCCTTCTTCTCTTCGGCTTCATGAGGTCGAAGAGGGAAAAGGTCGTGCGCCGATAGATGGCGCCTCTGACACCACGCTTCGGATCGTGCACGAACCCCATGCCGCGCTTCCCGTAGAAGGGGTCTAGTGCCCGCTTCATGCGGCGCTTGTACTTTCCCGTCGTCCTCGCGGCAAGCGACTTCTTCCATGAGGGACGCCTCATGCCAAACTTCATGGGAAACCATCTCCTCGAGCCTTCAGCTCCCTGCTCCCCTTTTCAGCTTCCGTTATACGCCTGTCCGGCGACGCATCCCGGGGTTTCTTGAGCCCCCGCATCCACGCTTTCCCCACACATTGAAGATTTCTTCTTGCGCTCCTGGCGATATTCGCGTATATTCTTAACCCGCACGCGGGCTTAGCGCAGTTGGTAGCGCGCCACCTTGCCAAGGTGGAGGCCGCGGGTTCGAATCCCGTAGCCCGCTCCATTGATCATCCGGCCGTCCTGCGAATCCTCGTATGTCGGCCTTTTTCATAACGGCGAGATGGCCAAGTGGTAAGGCGCGGGCCTGCAAAGCCCTTACCCCCGGTTCGAATCCGGGTCTCGCCTCCAGAAGAGTTCGGGGACCGCTTCTGCGGTCCCCTTTTTTCATGCCGAGATTGCTCATATGTCTGAATCTTGTACCGAAGCTACTGCTGTGCGCTCTCCGGTGCCTGGTCGAGCATCTTCACGAGCCTCACCTGCGTGCCCTTGCCCGACGACTTGAGAGAGATCGCGACCTCATCTGCGAGAAGCCGCATGAGCTTGATGCCACGTCCGCGCTCGAGCGTGGAGCCAGATGTCGTCTTCGGCTCCTCCCCCGCCTTCAGCTGGTAGCCCTTGCCGGTATCGGTGATATCGAGCGTCACTCGGTCGGGATAGCAGCTCACGGTCACGAGCGTATAGCGCGAATCGGTGTGGTCGAACGCATTGCCGAGCGCCTCGCCGCATGCAAGCGTCATATCGAACGCCTCATCGGCCGTAAGCATCGTATTCTCGAGAAGATGTTCGACCCGCTGCCTTGTCTCATGCATGTGGTCCGCATCGGAGCAGAGGACCCGTCGCCAGAGCGGCTCGACACGTGGGTCGAGCTCAGGCACCTGCCGCGTCGTGTCAGCCGGAATCACGGGCGCGAAATCGACGACACGCACGCGTCTCAGCGAGCGAAAAGCAGGCTTCGAGACGTTGATGAGGGAAAGGAGGCCTCCGGCGGCACGCATCTTCCGGATCTCGAGCAGTATCGTTGCCATGCCCGCAGAATCGATATAGGTCGCCTTTCCCATGTTCAGGATGATGCGCTTGCATCCCCCGTCGATGAGGGCGTCGAGGTCATGCCGAAGACGCGGTGCTGTCAGCACGGTCAAATCGGATTCCACAGGCAGAACGACTATGTCAGAGGTATGCTCCATGCCTTTTCTATTCCCGAACACGGGAATTCATACACGGAGGGTGGCAGATTGCGCTGGCTATTTTGCAGATGGCGCAGCTTCAGGCCCATCCTGCGTCCTGAGCCCGTCGTAGCGCACGGCGACCATTGCGACATCGTCGTCGAGGTTTCTGGCCGTGAAGGTATCAAGGGTCGCCAGAAGCCGGTCCAGAATCCCATCGAAGCCCTTGGGAATCTGCTGCATGATCGCATCCTTGAGCCCGTCCTCGCCGAAGAAGGCTCCCACAGGGTTCCTGGCCTCGGTCGTGCCATCCGTATAGAGCAGAAGGAAGTCGCCAGGATCTGCTGTGGTCTCTCCGTCGATATAGGTCATGTCCTCGAAGGCGCCGACGACACCCGACTGCACATCGAGCGTCTCAAGCTCGCCTCTCTTTGCGCGGTAGAGGATTGCAGGCGGATGCCCTGCGCTGCAGTAGGAGATCTTGCCGCTCTCGATATCGATGAGCCCTATGAAGAGCGTCGCGAACGTCTCGATGCGTGAGAAGCCGAGGAGGAAGTCATTCAGGCTCCTCACCATGCGAGCCGGTGCGAGCCCTTCCCAGGCGTAGGCGCCGAGGGCCGTCTTCACAGCGGCTGAGACCGAGGCTGCCTCGACGCCCTTGCCCGAGACATCGCCCATGATGACAGCAGCGCGGCGCTGGGGCAGACGGATGAGGTCGTAGAAGTCGCCGCCGACGAAGGCATCGGCCGTGGCAGACGAATAGATGCCAGAGGCCGTGAGGCCTTCTACCTCCTGGAGCTCGTTTCTCATGCCGAGCTGCAGGGCCTGCGAGATCCTCTTGTCCTGCATGCGGCGGGCTGTGCCTGCCATGAGCTCGCAGAAGTCGTCTGTGCACTTGTGTATGAACGAGAGCTCGTCGGTATCGAGCGGCTCTGCATCCTGCGGGCGCAGCACCATGAAGGCGACCTTCTGGTCCATGACCTTGCCGGCATCGACGAAGGCACCGATCGAGCACTCGCCGAGGCTGGAAAGCCAGTCGGAGAGCCGAGAGCCCGCATCGATCCGTGCAAGCGCAACCTCGTTTCCGAGCTTCGAGCCGACGATATCCTCTACCTCCATCGGAAGGGCGCGCATGCCATTGTTCGGCAGATACGCGACCGCTGTCGGGCCATAGTCGTTCTCCTCGACCCGGCAGAAGATGCAGCCGATGCCTTCTGCCATCTGGCTGAAGAAGGAAAGCCCGTCTTCAGGCGAGGGCTCCCCCGCTGCATAGAGCTTCTCCCTGAGGTCTGAATGGAGGGCTTCGAGGCGTGCCGCATGCTCGGTGCGCATCTGCGTGAAGGCACCCATGAGCTGGACCGAGAGGTAGCTTGCGACTGCATCGAGGAGGCGTCCGTCCTCCTTCGTCGTCGGATGGAGCCTCTCCCAGCCGACCTCGATGACGGCGATGACATGGCCACCGAACCAGACCGGCACGGCGATGAAGCTGGCAAACGGCGGCACGAGCTTTGCCGGCAGCTTGTGCGTCTCGTGCGTCTCCTCATCTATGACCTCACGGCGGGACGTGTGTCCGGCCCTGAGATCGGATGTCGTCGGTGCCAGGACACGGAGGCGCAGCGCATGCTCTGAGCGCAGGAGCGCCCGAGACATGCCGTTTCTGTAGGAGAGGAAGGGAGGCAGCGCCGAGTCTGCAAGCGAGGCGGTATGGCCCCTCAGATGGAAGCCATCCGGCTCTGCGAGATAGACGAGCGTACCCGTCGCTTCCATCGTCTCTGCGATCTCTTCGAGCGTCCTTGAGAAGAGCTGGCTCATATCGTCGTTGTCGAGGGTGTCCAGAACGATTCTGAGCGTCCCTGAGAGCCTTCTGTTAGCACGGGTAAGGTCTTTTACCATCCGCTCCTGTTCGCGGCTCTGAGCGACGCTCTCGTCCGCGTCATGGGCACAGAGCACGTAGGTATCGGATGCTGCAGACGTCTTTTCGCACCTGACGCGGAGCTCGAGCGGCATATCGCCCTCGCGCGGCAGGCTCACAAGCACCGAGGAGCCGTCGGAAGGAAATGGCAGCTGCCAGAAGATGCTGTTCTCTCCGGCCTTGGCAAGCGCGGAGATGGCGGGACGCTCGGCTGCGCCATAGGGCTTCGGGAAGAGCTCCTGGATCTGGTGTCCGAAGAGCATCGTCTCCTTCGCCCCGAAGAGCTGGCGTGCCTGCTCGTTTGCCATGATGATCCGGCCCATGCCATCGAAGGCGATGACCGCATCGGTCGTAAGCTCCAGGACAGAGCCCAAGGTCTGCGGAATCGTGGCTGCCCCCAGCCCGTCCAAGGAAACCTTCTTCTCTGCCATGGCGCTCCTCTCTTCTGCCTTCCCCCACTATACCCGAGAGGCCACGATGCACACGCAGCTTGTGGTTCCTGCCTTATGAAAAAAGGGAGCCCCGAAGGGCTCCCTCTGCAAGTTCTGGTGTCGGAGGCGGGACTTGAACCCGCACAACCTTTTAGTCAGTTACTAGCACCTCAAGCTAGCGCGTCTGCCAATTCCGCCACTCCGACATGGGTTAGTGCGGTAGCTATATTAGCACGCACTCATTCCCAACTGCAAGGACAATTTTAGAAAATGGCTGAGTACCTCCGGCATAGTTAGGCTCCCTGAACTGCAAACGGCTTAGGCAAGCTCGCAGGAAGCTTCGGCTGGACCGTGGCCGTGGCTGCGATGCCGGAGAGCGGGACATGCATGAG
>Ga0214927_100186_pt1 | contig 25056 bp, 24 predicted proteins | sample Stichaenrichm16X_FD_168612 | JGI IMG/M metagenome (GOLD analysis project Ga0214927, IMG submission 168612) | Xylose enriched microbial communities from anaerobic bioreactor in Madison, Wisconsin, United States - 16X | ecosystem: Engineered > Bioreactor > Anaerobic > Unclassified | place: USA...
ATTTGAAAACAATCACCAACAAACTCATATTGGGACTTGGCCTGACACTTGCGATCGGCGCATTTACCTTAACGCCAACCGACACTGAGGCCAAATCAACGATGACTGTAACCAGCAACCAGGCGCTCGTGGCGGATGGCAACTCCCGCAATTACCTGACAACCGGAGCAGCACCACTCTATTCAAAAGTGCCGGTCTATAAGAGTACAAAAGTTGTCACCAAGGCAGCCGTTTTAAAGACCCTTGGCACAACTGCGGATGCCGGGCAAACCTACTTCAGAGGTTATCGGGCGGCTCAGACCTCAAATGGCGACTGGTATCTGAAAGTTGTTTCCTTCGATAAAACCTATCGGGGCTGGATATTTGCCGGAACAACCGATCCGACGACCAATCCCAGTGATGTTTCCGGCGGCTTAAAGGCAACGACGACCTTCCAGGAATCAACGGTCCCAACTTATTTTGCCAACACCACAATGTACTTTACGACACCAAAAGCGTCCACGTTAACCTACGTTGCCCCTGACTATACCCAATATAAAGTGGGGCGCAATCTCAACGCAACGGCAGACTTTTACAAGGATCCACTGACCGTGACCAAGGTCGGCACCAAGCAAAACAATCGCGATGGCAATGCCACTTACTACTATGTAACAGACGCTGCCCACCCCCAAGTCAATGGCTGGGTTAAGCAAAGTGATGTGACTACTTCAAGATGAGAGTGTGAAAGAGGACGTTTAGCAACTAAATTTTAAGCCCCTCCAGACGGAAACCGAGTCAGGTTTTTGGGTGGAGGGGCTTAAAATTTAGTTGCTGTCCTCTTGAACACGTTTAATCCAAATAACAGTAAGACACAAGGAAACCGAGTCAGGTTTTCGGGTGGCGGCGCTTAAATTTCAATTACTGTCCTCTTGCACACATTTAAGCTAAATAACCGTGGAATTCAGGCGAGTGCGATGCGAGGCGTTTTGATCCTGGCCATTTATAGTAGTAATTAAACCAGGTCCCAACATTCATCCTCGGAGTAATATAAAAGATCCAGTTAAAACTGAAATTCAAGCAGTTTTAACTGGATCTAATTTTGGATTGTTTTCATTTGACACAATCATTCACTTTATTAAAACTTTAGGCCAATTCGCCACGATCAATCAAGCGACTGTTCAAAAACTGATAACGTTTGGGATCCCCTATTAATTTGGAGAACGAATAGGGTTCTTTTTCCTGAAGCAAAATGAGCTTAATTAGGTAATTACGCAGGATCCAAGGTTCTTCTTTTTGGCAATTTTTCAAGTTTAAAACGTCCTGAATATGTTCAGGCGTGCTTTTCAAATCAACGGCCGCCATCTGCAAAGTGATCCCTGACAACTCGAAGTTGCCTTGGAGTTCCTGCTTAGTTGCAGCTGCTTCATCTGAAGTTAAGACCATTCTGTCACTTCCTCATCATTGAACTGATTTAAGCATTCTTTGGGAACACTTAAATAGCATGCTAACACATCTCAACTTAACGCACAAATGAAGGCCACTTTTGCTATAATAGAGGTTGCTTCGCTCAATATTTTCATGAAAATTCAATTCACGAAAAGGTCGTTCATGGTACTATATAGTCATTGAATGATTCATTTGATGTGTCAATTCAGATAAAATGTTCAATATTCAACAACTTCTCCAAATATTCATGAGCCTGCTGTTTGTCGGCATCATGATGCTTTAAAAAGATCCATTTTAAAACCAGCACAACCGTCTGACTGCAATGATCGACGATCAATTCAACCGGTAGGCCCGCCTTGGAATAATCAATTGATTTGGTGAGGATTTCCTGCAGCTTATTTTTAAAGTAATTAATAAAACTGTTAACCAGCTGTCCGGAAAAATCATTGTACTGAAGCACGTTATCGAGTAACGTCTGGTTATTTTTGAACACGTCGTAAAGTCGATCAAAATAGGTGATCAACGTTCGATCAGCTTTCAATTCAGTCGCCTGATCCACTTCAATTTCTTGGGCAATTACATACCAGCAATACGCTGCCAAGTCGAATTTATCGTCAAAGTAGTTATAAAAAGTCGCTCGGGGAAAATTACTCACCGCACAAATCTCGTTGACACTAATTTTTTCGAACGGCTCTTTGGAGAGAAGCGCGATCATCGTCGTCGAAAATGATTCCAAGGTTCGTTGCGCACCACGCGTTGGTTTCTTTGTTAAGTCATATTTCATGAGCCAGCCTCTGTTTGCATTTATCGAATTTTGTCTAAATTTAAACTAACGCAGCAAAATGTCCCTTGCGTCAGATTCACGCCGAGTTTATCATTTTAATATTGCTTATACAAGTGTCTAAATTTGAACAAGAGAATAATTTTATCACTAGGGAATGAGAGGAAGAATTTTAATGCAGAAATTCAAAGAGAAGCATCTGTTATCACTGATTGTGTGGATTGGCCTAATTTTGGTGGCAATTTTTACGTTGCCAAATATTTCCCAACTGGTCCATGACAAAGGGACTGTTCAGCTCCCTGCTTCGGTGCAGAGTGAAGTTGCCAATAAGATTGAGAAAAAATATGAGGGCGGCAAAAATGCCCGAACCCTCATCGCCGTTTTCAATAACAAGCACGGCAAGTTGAGTGATGAGCAGACCTTACAGATTCAAGACGCCACCAACGCCGTCAAGAACGACCCGGACCTGCACATTATCTCCGTCACAGCCCCAAGTGACAACCAAGCTGCCAAACAGCAGCTGCAGTCAAAAGACAGTACCACCCAGATGGTCATGATTACCGTGCCGAAAAAAGACAAGGTTCGTGGCCAGACTGATAAAATCTTGGATAAGATTAAAACCCCGGGAATGAGAACTTACGTAACCGGTAGTGATGTCTTAAATGAGGATTTTTCAACGGTTACTGAGCAGGGACTTCAAAAGACCGAAATCATTGCGGCAATCTTCATCTTCATAGTGCTGATCATCGTCTTTCGTTCCTTCTTAATTCCTGTCATTTCATTACTGACAGTTGGTGTCTCCTACCTGCTGTCATTGGACGTGGTCATGAATTTGGCCCAGCGCTGGGATTTCCCAATCTCCAACTTTACCCAAGTCTTTCTGGTGGTAGTTCTGTTTGGAATTGGGACTGATTACAACATTTTATTGTATGACCGCTTTAAAGAGGAAATCCGTAAGGGTCAAGGCGCAACCGACGCGGCAAGAAGTGCGCGGCGACATGCCGGACGAACCATTCTGTATAGTGGTTCATCGGTTTTAATTGGTTTTGCGGCCTTAGCATTGGCCAAGTTCTCCTTCTACCGTTCAGGCGTTGCGGTCGCTGTCGGAGTTGCCATTCTATTAATGGTTCTGTTGACTCTGAATATGTTCTTCATGTCTACCTTGGGAGAACGACTCTTTTGGCCAAGCAAAAACCTGGCTGCCCATGATCGAAGTTTCCTGTGGAATTTCCTCTCAAAGTTCACCCTCTCACACAGTTTCATTATGGTTGGGATTTTAATCATTGCTGCTTTGCCACTGTTGTTCGTTGGCAGTCAGAAACTCAATTTTAACAGTGCCGATGAATTGCCCAACTCGGTTCAGTCAAAAGCGGGTTATAACATCATTCAGGATCACTACCCTGCTGGGATGTCCGGCCCGACGACCGTCTATATTCAAAACAAGAAACCACTGGATACCCAACAACATTTAGCCGAAATCGACCAATTAACCGGCTACCTCAATTCTGAGGCCGGGGTCAAGAGTGTTGCCTCAGTTACCCGTCCAGGTGGAACCAAGATTGATTCACTTTATCTAAGAAGTCAGCTGGAAAGTCTGACGAACGGCTTAAACCAAGCCAATCAAGGTATCAAGAAAGTTCAAAAAGGTTTAAAGAGTGCCAACGAAAAATTAGCCAACTCAAACACTTCTGAAAGCATCGCACAAGTTGAGAAATTAGCTGACGGTGCCAGCAAACTAGAGGCCGGTGCGCAACAACTGAGCCAAGGTGTCACCTCATACACTGCCGGTGTCAGCAACTTGGCCAGCGGTTCGCAACAACTCAGCTCAGGCACCTCCAGTCTTCAATCCGGTGTCGGTCGATTGTCAGCTGGTAGTCAACGATTGAACACGGGGATTTCTCAAGTGAGAAGCCAAACCGCTAAGCTAAAGGCGCTTCGTGCCCGGATGGCCGCATTGCAGTCCGGATCAAGACAATTATCTTCCGGTCTTGGCCGCTTGAATTCACAAGTTGCTCCGTTCTCAAATGGCCTGAACCAGATTACAAGTGGCGCTAGTCGACTGAATTCAAACAGTTCATCACTGGTTTCCGGGGCTCAAAGTGTCGCTAGTGGCAGTTCTCAAGTTAATTCGGGTGTTCAAACATTGAATTCGAAAATGAAAGAGCTCCAGAGTCAGATGCAGGAATTACAAACTGGTTTGACTTCTGCCAATTCAGGATTAGATCAAGTTTCCAGTGGAACCACCACTGTTAACAAGTACTTGAAGGAAATGCAAAAGTCATACTTGGGCAACACCTTCTATATGCCTGCCGCAAGTATCAAGAGTGCGTCATTCACCCCTTCTCTTGACGCATTTATGTCAAAAGACCGTAAGATTACCAAGATTACTGTGGTTCTGAATTCCGATCCAAGTACCACCAAGTCGGCTAACCGGATTCGGACAATCACTCGCGATCTGAATGCCAAAATGAAGGACACCAGTTTGAAAAATGCTAAGGTCGCTATCGGCGGTCAAAGTTCTCAAACTTCTGACCTTCAAAAGATTGCCAATGGCGATTTCTTCCGAACGGTTGTCATCATGCTGGTGGGAATCGGTTTAGCCCTGATGGTGGTTACCCGCTCACTGGTTCAAGCCATTACCATTATTGGCACCTTAATCGTGACCTATATGGGATCACTGCAGATTACCAAATGGCTTTCGGGATATCTGCTGTTCCAGAACATGCTGACTTGGAACACACCGTTCTTTAGTTTTATCATGTTGGTGGCATTAGGAGTCGATTACAGTATTTTCTTGATGATGAGGTACCGTGGTGATGCCGGCGCCATTCCGGATGTCCGTCGACGAATTTTAAATTCGGCAACCATTATTGGAACGGTCGTCATTTCCGCTGCCATCATCTTGGGTGGAACTTTTGCCGCGTTGATTCCGTCAAACGTTTTGACTTTGATTCAAGTTGCGATGACCGTGATTGTTGGGTTGATCATTTTGGTATTGACCTTGCCAATTATCATGTCGGCCATGGTTAAATGGACCTATCCATACGTCAACGATAAAATGTATCAAAAGTCCGTTGATAAAGAAGAAAAAGAGCATCCAATCAGAAGAAGTAAAGATAAACAATAATTGCATTGGTGAGGCTCGTTGACCAAAGTCAGCGGGCCTTTTTTTCTGCTTATTTGACAAAGCCACACTTGGTACGCTATCATTTTTTAGTATAATCTAAAGAATTAGCCAACTTTGTCAAAATAATTCTGTTTTTGATCCGGACACTTTTAGGAGAATTTAAATGAATAAATTGTTGAAGGTTGCTGTTATCACAGCTGCCAGTTTCATTTTTACCATTTTCGTCAACCACCAGCCTGCTCAAGCTGCTGACACCTATTATCATGTTGGTGCCATTCACAGTTCGACGCCGACCAGCTGGCGCGGGAATTGGTATTCATACGTCAACGGGAAGTTCTGTTTGACCCAGATTAACAAATACGCCGTCACCCAAAAATACAACGGCAAGCAGCATACCCTTTATAAATCCACTTGGAAGAGCTATCGAAAATTAGCTGTTGCTAAAATTTCCGGTACGAACCGGTACACGTTTAACGCCTATGCGACCAAAGCCTATCAGAGTGACCGTGGCTGGCGGAAGACCCACCGAACTGTTGAGGGCCAAAAGATCAGTGTTCTCCGGGATTATTCCGGTGGGGGTGCATTCGTCGATCTTTTCCGTTCGCCGGTCTACAAATCCTATTCCAATCACTAAGGAGTTACTCACATGTCGACAAATCGAATTGTTAATGCTTTATCCTATCTTTCAATTGTCTTCGCACCGTTTATTTTTCCACTGATTGTTTGGATCGTCAGCGATAACAATCCAGATATGCACAGCACTGCCAGACACGCGCTTATTTTGCATTTAATCCCCCTTGTGCTGACCATCCTGACCATCCTGGTTGTCGGTATCAGTGGTGTGATTTCCGAAAAGGCCGCCTTTGCCGGATTTCTTTTCCTGGCGCTAATCGCGTTAGTTATCCTGGTGGATCTGGCCATGTTCATTTATAATCTGTATTTAGGAATTAAAATTTTGGTCCAAGATTAACGTTAACCATCCAATAAAGGGATTGCCGCCAAAGCTCAGACTTTGGTTGCAATCCCTTTATTGTATCGGAGACACCGTTGAAATCCACCAATTCAGTTGGGGGAATAAATATCGATGCCATTTTCTTGATCGCTAATGTAATAGTGCTTCGGTGAACTTATCACCAGCCATAAAAGATAAAAATCACCGACACAACCTGCCCCATGCAGGGCTGCCAATGGTAAGAATAATTCGCCAGGCAGCCATCCCAAAAGAAATATCGCAATCAGGACAAGTGAAATGACGACAAATGGAGTCGCCCCAATCCAAATAAATTGCTGCTTGGTATAGAGGGACTTGGGGCTGGAAACGGATAACATGCCACTTTTGAAACCAATTTTAATTTTCCCATTTGGCTTAAAGACTTTATAAAGAATCCCGTGCAAAACCTCGTGGATCGTCACAATCACTAATAATGCCACGATCAGCCAAACGAAGTAGCTTTCAGTGAAGTTGACAGTCATTGAGCCGACAATGGCACCAAACAGCCACAGGAAGCCTAAAAAGGCAATAACGGCGACCACATTTAGACCATAAACCAAATTGCGGTTATTGCTAATATCAACGTGTTTATATAAATGCACGATTGTTCACCCCATTTTGCTATTTATCATCAGTTTAACATATATTAAATCAAAAAATGACTGTTGGCAGGCGATTCCCTGCCAACAGTCATTTGACTTCTTAGTAATAAATAAATACGGGTTCCAAAGTGTGCGTGTTCTTCCACACCTCACCCATTCGTGACGGTGGATTATTCAAACAGCCATGAGAATGGTATTGTGCACGAGCACTTGGATTACCATAGACCGAGGCGGGCTGCCATGGTGAATCGTGCATCCCAACCCCTGAATTGGTCAATGGTTCCCAGTAGCTGACTGGTGATGCATACTTTGAACCATCACTGTTCTTCCCTCTCAAAGTTGCGTGACGCTGCTTGTACATAATGTAAAAGGCGCCTTGAGGGGTTCGGTTACCACCGGTCAACGTTCCAGACATGATTGGAATATTAGCCATCAGCTTACCGTTTTTATAAACGTATTCATGGAGACGCTGCAGGTCGATGGCGACATAGGTCTTACCAGACCCCTTAACACCATAACCGGTTCCAACCGCATAGTGCTTCAGGTTCATTGTGACGGAATGTGAACGACCAAGATTCTTCATGATATTTTTGGTTAAAGCCGATTGATTAACTTTCCAGCCATAGGTTCCACCAGCATGAACACGAACCCTCTTGCCTTGATGAGTGGTAATCCAAACCGACTTGCCAAGGGTATCGACTTTATTGGCAAATTTGGCCACCCAATTCTTAATCTTGGTTGAATCAAACTTATAGGTCCCGTTAGCAGTTGGGTAACCATTGGCAACCCAGCGTTTGGCAACAAACTTATAGGTCTTGTTGTAGGTATTCAACGTGACAGTGTTGTCCAAGATGTTGGCTAACTGTTTCTTCTGTTTGGCAATTTGAGTGCTATTCGGCTTGACGTACGCATCTTTAGTCATTTTAACCGAAATCAATAAACTCGATTTTGCCTGCTTCTTAAAGTCTTTGACCATCTTGGCCTTATCCAGAGTGCTTCCCTGCTGGCCAGCTTGAACAACAATTTTGCCATTCTTCAAAATAACTTTTGAATCAATGGTCTGTTTGCGACCGGTATTGATTTGATCAACCCGGTTTTCAAACTTCGGCAGTAACGTCTTCAAGCGGTAATTGAGTTGCTTGTTGGTTACATCAGACTTGGCACTCAGCTTGGCAGAAGTCATCGCACTCATTGAACTACGGTGTTTGAATAATTTCTTAACATCCTTGGAATTCACATTGATTTTTGAATCCCGAACCACTAAATAATTGCCGTCTTCATCGATATGTGAGGTATTCAACTTCTTGGTTGCCTGAGCGACCGTCAAACCGGAAACATCAACGTCGTTAATCTTGGTGAACTTGAAATGATTTTGAAAATAGAAATGAGAGCCCACGAAGCCACCAAAAAGAACCAACACAAATCCCACCAGGATCCGTATCCATATTTTTTTCTTAGGCTTTTTAGCGAACTTCTCTTTACGTGACATTACTAATGCCAACCCCCTTTATCTGTCTCTAAGCATATTTTACGAAGTTTTAGCACTTCAATCTAGCAAAAGCTCTCGCCAAATCAATACTTAAACAAATCTTCAGTTTTCTCTCATAATTTTGGATCATAGGGTTTCATGTTACCATTAATCTGACAATTAATTAAGTCCCGATCAGGATTGGCAGCTTGAAAAGGTCATTGGTAGCTGTTGGAATTCCCATTCCCGTCAGAACTGGAGCCACTTTTCAGTCCCAGACAAATCCTTAACTGCTCATTCATTTTTTTCATTCTGGAATAATCAAGATCTTATTTACTATTCTTCCGTGAACCTGTATATTAGTCTTAATCTTTATCAGTCGGGAGTGATAGATATGTCGTTTGAAAAAGTGAAACAGTACTTTGACGAGGTTGGCTTAGCCGATCGCATTAAAGTCTTGGATGAATCCAGCGCAACGGTTATGGAAGCTGCTGAAGCGTTAAATTGTGAACCGGAACATATTGCCAAAACAATGTCGTTCTTGATTGATTCCCATCCACTGCTGGTTGTGTTGGCCGGTGATGCCAAAGTCGACAACAAAAAGTTCAAGGCCGAATTTCACAAGCGTGCCAGAATGATCCCAAGAGATCAAGTTGAGGAATATATTGGCCATCAACCAGGTGGTGTTTGCCCATTTGCTCTCAATCAAGGCGTTAAAGTCTATCTGGACGTTTCCCTTCAGCGGTTTGAATTCATCTACCCTGCGGCAGGTGACACCCACAGTGCAGTCAAATTATCTGTCGATGAGCTCAGCAAATATGCAAACGCCGACCGTTGGGTTGATGTCGGCAAAGATTGGCCTGCCGATCCTAAAGTATCGCCAATCAGAGGATAACCAGCTCAATATTAAAGTTCAAGAAGTCTATTTTGAGGAGCCTATTATGAAATTAATCGTGGAAAGTTCCAAACCAGCTCGTGGGGCTGCTGCTTACATTCGAATGTCCGTTTTTGTATTGGAGCGGGGAATCGCCTTTCGAGATGAATTCGATGACAAAGATTCCGACAGCATGGTTTATGCGGTCTTATTTGATGACAAAGTGCCAGTGGCGACTTGTCGGTTTGAAACTTACAATGACCACACCCTTAAAGTCGGCAGAGTCGCAACCCTAAAGGAAGCCCGTGGACATGGCTTTGGCAGAAAGGTTGTCAGTGCCCTTGAAGACAAGGCCAAACAAATGGGTTTCACTCATTCACTGATTCATAGTGAAATGGACGCCGTCAAATTTTATCAACGCCTGGGTTATGAGATCACGTCCGATGTGTTTTATGAGGATGGCGTGCCTTGTGTTGTGGTGGAGAAGGATTTGTAGTCTTAACGACGGGCAACGATGAACAGAAAACGTTCATCATGCGTGTTCGATTTTCTTTGGTTTTGTAGCCTACAGGGTTTGTAACGCTCATTATATCTACAGCTCCCTTCGGCCTTTGAGATACGCTCCGACGACCCCGACCCCTAATATATAAGTCAAAGACAGCCCTGATGAACAAAAAACGTTCATCAGGGGTTGTCTTTTGTCCTTTAGCCTACAGGGGTTGTAACGCTCATTATATCTACAGCTCCCTTCAACCTTTGAGATACGCTCCGACGACCCCGACCCCTAACATATAAGCTAAAGACAGCCCCTGATGAACAAAGACCGTTCATCAGGGGCTGTCTTTAGCTTATATACCGGGGTCAACCGGGTCTCGTCGCGCTCTTAGTTTTTAAACGAATGAATCGGTGCCGGGATTCTTCCTCCCCTTTGAACGAACTTCGCTGGGCTGTTGGTGTTTACCGGCATTACCGGCGCATAGCCGAATATCCCGCCGAAGTCAATTTGCTCTCCGACTTGCTTGCCCTTCGCCGGGATCACCCGCACCGCCGTTGTCTTATTGTTAATCACACCGATAGCTGCTTCATCTGCGATCATCCCACTGATTGTTTCAGCCGGCGTATCTCCCGGAACAGCCACCATGTCCAATCCCACCGAACAAACAGCAGTCATTGCTTCCAATTTTTCCAAATTCAAATTACCATGCTCGACAGCTTTGATCATCCCACTGTCCTCTGACACGGGGATAAAGGCACCTGACAGCCCGCCAACATGTTCACAAGCCATCACGCCACCCTTCTTGACCGCATCATTCAACAATGCCAAAGCAGCCGTCGTTCCCGGGGCACCCACGCTTTCCAAACCGATTTCTTCAAGAATTTCGGCAACGGAATCACCTTGACTTGGGGTTGGCGCCAGCGACAAATCAACGATTCCAAATGGCACGTTCAGAGCTTTAGCAGCCACATTACCGACAAACTGGCCCATTCGCGTGACCTTGAAAGCCGTTTTTTTGATCGTTTCGGAAACCGTGTCAATCGATTCCCCCTTGACCTGTTCAAGCGCCCGCTTAACCACGCCCGGACCACTAATCCCAACATTAATGACTTTATCAGCTTCACCAACGCCATGAAAGGCGCCGGCCATGAACGGATTGTCTTCAACCGCGTTGGCAAAGACCACCAGACTCATACAGCTGACCGGATCGATTTCAGACAAATCTTTAACCACTTGGCCCATTTGTTTGACGGCATCCATGTTAATCCCGGCTCTTGTAGAACCAACATTAACCGAGCCACAAACCCGTTGCGTCTCACTCAAGGCTTCCGGCATCGAAGTAATCAATTTTCGATCACCTGATTGGTAGCCTTTTTGCACCAACGCGGAGAAGCCGCCGATCAAATCAACCCCCAGGGTTTCAGCTGCCTTTTCCATTGTCTGCGCATAGGCGACATAATTATCATCGTGACACGCGGCAGCAATCATGGAAATTGGGGTCACAGAAATCCGTTTATTCACAATGGGAATGCCATACTCTGATTCAATTCGATCAGCAACCTTCACCAAATCTTTGGCACTGGTCGTCAATTTATCATAAATTTTTTGCCGGGCCTTAACACCATCGCTATCAATACAGTCGAATAGTGAGATTCCCATTGTGATGGTTCGAATATCAAGTTTTTCTTCAGAAATCATCTGAATGGTCTCTAAAATTTGTTTGGTTTCCATTTTGGCGACCTCCTAAAGCTTTTGAATCGCGTCGAATAATTCTTGACGCTGAATATTAATCGATAGGCCAGTCTCATTTGCCAAATCCTGTAAGCCCTGTTTGACAACTTCAAACTGCACATCATCATCGTCCCATTCGCCCATGAGCATCATGGTAAAATCACCATGCATCAGCGTCTGGGAAATATCGGTAATGTTAACTTTCAAAGTTGCCAACCGTTGAGAAACTTTTGCCACAATGCCAATTTGGTCATGGCCAATCACTGTAATAACTGCTTTCATTGTCTGCATCCTTTCAAATTCCGTGAGTTTGGTTATCTATTATTAATTGCATTTATCATACCCGATATTAAGTCACTCGGCAATTTCTAATTTATCCTAATAAATTATGTGTAAAGACAATTTATACTTACAAATAATGATATAATATAAATTAATTTACAACAAAGGATGGAAAATCACATGGCAACTGAAAAGGAAAAATTTTTAGCGGGTGAACCATACTTGGTGATGGATCCCGAATTAACCAACGACGAAACTAAAGCCCGCCGCTTATGTAAGATGATGAATGAACTGGACGACACTGCCGGTGCGGAAAAAGAGGCCCTGGTCCGCAAACTGTTTGGCTCAGTCGGAAAAGACCCCTGGGTTCAACCGAACTTCCGCTGTGACTTTGGCTACAATATTCACGTTGGCGATAACTTTATTTGTAACTACGATAACGTCATCTTGGATATTGCCCCGGTAACAATTGGTAATCACTGTATGCTGGCTCCACACGTGCAAATTTACGCGGCTTATCATCCCCTTGATCCCAAACAACGAGCCAACTTTGTAGGACTGGGCAAACCGGTGACTTTGGGCGATGACGTTTGGGTTGGCGGCGGATCGGTGATTCTCCCCGGCGTTACGCTTGGCAACAATGTCATCGTTGGTGCTAATTCAACCGTTACCAAATCATTTGGAGATAACCTCATCATTGCAGGCAATCCTGCCCGCGTGATTCGAGAAAATCCCAACAAAGAATAATTAATTTCAAATTTGCTGTTGACAATCAAAATAACAGGGTGTAAATTAATGACAATCATTAAATTCAAATTAAAAAGCGATGAAGAGAAACGTCATTTTCCGTTCGTAATAAGAGAGTTGCTGGTTGGTGTGAAGCAATTTACGTCCTTAGATGATTATCATCTCCGAGCTATGTGATCAAAGTTTTAGTAGATTGCATTGGGTGCACCCATTATTGTGTCAGCGTATCGCGAAAGCTGTACGTGTGAGGTAATGCTAGTAATAGCACTACAAATTAAGGTGGTACCGCGCAATAGGCGTCCTTTTAACTATCCATTTCCGGGTAGTTGAAGGATGCCTTTTTATTTGAATTTAATTAATTATTTAAGGTGGTGAGGACTTATGGAATCGGTGATTAGCAGCTCCAATGAAAACCCAGGTCAGATTCAGATTTTGCAAACACATAATTTCAACCGACATAGTGCCATTGACATAACAACACATATATTTCACGTCACTGAGTGGTCCTCACTGTACATACAGTTGAGGATCCACAGATTAAATACAATTTATGGAGGAAACGCTTATGGATGAACAAGCAACGATGGAATTAACAACTAAGGAAAATGAATTAGCAAACAAATTATTTAACGCTTACGAGACACACAAGCCATTAAAAGAGTCCGACTATGATGGTGTCGTTAAGGATGAAAAGTCAGCCTATCGGGTTCAAAGACGACTAACCCAACTCAAGCAGGAAGACGTTGGCGGCTACAAAGTATCGCTTACCAGTAAGCAAACTCAAGATATGTTTGACTCCGACTCACCACTATATGGCGCCCAAGTTAAGAGCCATTTCCTACAATCCCCAGTTACCCTTCACCGTGGCGAACTCATGGAACCACTTGCTGAAGTTGAAATGCTCTTTACTGCCAAAGAAGATCTCAGCAGCAAAGATTCTTTAGAAGATCTCATGAGAAAGACCAAGGTTGCTCCAGCCGTCGAAGTACCTGATTCACGCTTCAGCGACTGGTTCCCAAGCCTATCTAAATATATGGTCATGTCAGATGCAGCCGTTGGTGGCTACGTCGTTTACGGTGATGAAAAAGATACCAATCTCCTATTTGACAACGTCGATGATCTAGCCAACGTTAAATGTGAACTATTCCATGACGGCAAGAAGCTAAAGGACGGCGCTTCATCAGAAGTATTGGGCAATCCGTTAAAGTCCCTCCACTGGTTAGTTGAAAAGTTGGAATCACAAGGAATGCCCCTACAAGCTGGCCAACGCGTTTCAAGCGGTACTTTCCTACTACCTGAATCACTCAGCAATGGCGACTGGAAAGCAACCTTTGATAAGGGACTTGGCGCCGTGTTCTTGAAAGTTGCAGGTGATTAACTCAGATATTTTTTAAGCAGCAAATTAGCGTCTGATTATTTTTGAAATATTGATGAAATTGATGATAATTGATAAAAATGAAATTGAAGCGGCTCTTCTCAAGGCGGAAAACTTGGGAGGGGCGCTTTTTTGTGGAGTTACTGATCTTTTTGGGGTTAGTTCTACCCAGATACAATTTTCCTTATACATAAATCACCTTCCTTTTCCCATGTTATTTTGGGTTAGATTCCACCAAGTTTGTTGCGCTTATTATATTTACTGCTCCCTTCGGCCTTGAAAATGCGCTCCGACGACCCAGGGCCCGGCCACATAAGTGAGGAATGCCAACGATGAACCCAGACCGTTCATCATTGGCATTCCTCACTTATGTTCTGGGCCCTAAACGGGTCTCGTCGCGCTCTGTTTTCAAAATGCGCTCCCCAAGCCAGCTTCCTCCGCTTTATCCAATCACGAGTATTGATGCCTAACCCGCATCAACACTCGTGATTACATAAATGCTCAGAAGCTAACCGGCTTGGTCCGCGCTCTGTTTTTCTTGACACACCAAACAAATGTTCGTATTATATAGATACTCAATAAAACTTTTCCAATCGCAGGTGATCCTTATGCAAACACCTCTTGATAATCCCAGCCTTTTGCCCAGCCACGACATTATGTGCATTGACTGCAAGTCGTTTTTCGCCTCCACTGAGGCCATCAAGCGCGGGGAGCATCCCCTTTCCGCCAAAATTGCCGTCATGAGCCGCGAAGAATCCTCCGGTGGACTCATTTTAGCTGCCAGTCCCTACACCAAGAAAAACTTTGGCGTCAAACTGGGGACTCGGCGATTTGAAGTTAATGATCAGATGGATATCGAAATGGTGGAACCGCACATGGCCGATTACGTTGCCCTTAACTACCGAATCAACCGCATCTACCGTCAATTTACCGATGATATTCACTGGTTCCCCTACTCCATTGATGAGAGCTTCATCGATGTCAGCCACAGCCACAAATTATTTGGTTCCAATGCCCAAATTGCCAAATTGATTCAAGACAAAGTTTTTAAAGCAACCGGCATTGTCACGACGATTGGCATCGGACAAAATCCCCTGCTGGCCAAACTGGCCTTGGATAACGCCGCCAAGAAAAAAGAACCTTGGCAGGCGGAATGGGACTACGCCGACGTTCCCGATACTATTTGGCAGATTCCAGATCTTGCCGATATGTGGGGAATTGGCAGCCACACGGCCGTCAAACTCAATCAGTTGGGCATTTATACCATTAAAGAACTGGCCCACGCCGACGTTAATCTGTTAAAGAAGAAATTTGGTGTCATGGGCGAACAGCTTTATTACCACGCGTGGGGCATTGACTACTCCAACCTTGAGAAGCGTTATCTTCCCCGTTCAGACAATAAAGGTTACGGCAATTCACAGGTATTAATGCGCGACTACACGGAATTGGGTGATCTAAAAACTGTTTTCGGTGAAATTGCCGATCAAGTCGCGACCCGCCTGCGAAAAAACAACGTCGTCGCTGAAGTCGTCAGTATTTTCATCGGGATGGCCACCACAGACAAGCAGGGGCGAACCCACTTCTCAGCCCAAATGCACGTTGAACCCACCAACTCAACCAAAAGCATTGCCAATGCCGTCCACTATTTATTGGAAAGTAAATGGGACGGCAGCGCAGTTCGTAACGTCGGGGTTCGCTGCAATCGGCTTTCAAAAAAGCGTGAAACCCGCTTCAGCCTGTTTGAGGATCCTATCACTACCTTGGATAAGGAAAAATTGGAGCAAACCATCGACATTATCCGCAAAAAATACGGTTACAAAGCACTAATCAGAGCTTCGTCCAAAACCAAAGGCGGTACCGCAATCGACCGTGCCGGTTTGGTTGGCGGCCATCAAGCTTAACGATTTATCTCAAGGAGGTCTTCACCATGCTGGCAGAATCAAGAGAACTAATTGACAAGTACCACCAATACTTCAAGCGACTTCCCAACTACCAATACTGGTTGGTGATCGTCGACAACCATTTTAACGACCGTTATTACTTCTTCATTTATAGTCGGAAATTAAAAACCAAGTTGGTCCGCTCACATGAGTTATTAGCATTGGTTCACGATCCCCACAAATATCAGCAGGTTCTCTCCGACCTTAAAAACATGAGTCATCTAAGCATCGAATACAGGGATACGACCCATCTGGTAGAACCAATGCCAGAGATTACCACTGATAAAATCCACGGTCACAACTTCTGAGAAGCGGCCAAGGCCATAAGTAGCAAATTATCAATCGGATATGGTATATTAATGGAAACACTTGCAGCTTTGAGGAGGCACGTTCAAATGAATCGGGTCGTAAAAAAATTAACGTTGCTGGCAGTCGGACTGCTTTCGTTTGCATTGATGATTGATGTTGCCGCAACCTCGGCTGATGCAAAAACCACAGCGGCAAAAGTTGTCCGGGTCACTCCCCAGAAAAGCACAGCCTATCGAGCAGTCAAAGGGATTATCTATGGGGATAAAACGCTAACGCAAAAACTTCACAACGCTAAAAATTATCCGGAAACGATCTTCTACGCTACTAAACGGGTGACCGTCAGAAAGCCGAATGGTAAAACGGCAGTCTACTATTATGTTGCCAATAAAAGCAAAACAATAACGGGGTATATTTGGCACGGCTATTTAACCAAAACGCAAGTGGCAATGTCTCAGAAGTCGCTGATGAAATTGATTAATGCAGCCCCAGACATGAATCCGGATGAAACTATCCTAAGTCTGAAACCGGTGAACTATGAAACCCATGAAGCTGTTTTTGACTTGGCATATAACGTTTTTCATTTTTCGCCAACCTCAATGTTCAAGGATCATCAAGCGTTGATTTACGTGGCCAATCCAGAATTGAACCAGCACGTTCAAAACGCCATGAACAAATGGAATACTGCCTTGGGTGAAACCGTCTTTCAGATGGGAAGCCAAAGCCACTATACCTTAAAGATTTCATTTGGCAGTGGGACAAAAGAAGGCTGGGATGGTCTTTACGACGGCAGGCAAATTTATATTGATAAAGCCCACTATCACGATGCCAAATATCCGCTGGGGTATATCAAACCCAGTCTAGCTGCCAAATTTACGATTGATCAATATTGGGATGGTGTCCTGGCACATGAACTTGGCCATACCCTTGGGCTTGACCACACCGGCTATCAGGCAGACTTAATGTATGCAGCGACCAGTGCCGGCAATATGATTGCCAAATATGCATGGCAGAAGCCGGTCGAAAAATCCATCAATGGATTGGATGGCACCGAAATGGCCACGATCACCAATCGCGATTTGAATCGAGCAAAATTGACCAAACTTCTTGGTTACTGGTAACTATGGAGGCGGCCAAAGATGCTTGGCTTTGAGTTCCACGATTATCTAAAATAAAGCTGCGCGATCGGCTGATTTTAACGATTTAGGCAAACGAGCGTGGGCAAATAAGCAGTTAGCTTCCAGAGTATAAGGGGATTACCCAAATATCCAGAACTTGGATGTTTGGGTAATCCCCTTATACGGCCGGAAGCTGCTTATTGGCGCACAGTTCTGCTAGATAACATTTAGGCGCAAAACGAGGTTGCTAGTAAACTCTAATCAAATAAATGCAGCTTGGCAATCCGCTGACAAGCTTCGGTAAATCGCGGCTCGTCAATTAATAAGCCCACCCGGACGAAACCTTCTCCGCCTTGGCCAAAACCGTTACCAGGAGCGACAGCCACCGCTGCTTTGTCCAGCAGTAGATCGGCGAATGATTCGCTGGTATAGCCCTCAGGAACCGGCATCCAGGCATAAAACGAACCGCCGGATGGATAGGGTTCCCAGCCAATTGCTCGAGCAGCCTTGAAAAATTGATTCCGGCGTTTTTCATAGAGGGCAACCAACTCATGAACGGACTGCTGATCGCTATTCAAAGCCGTAATGGCAGCTTTCTGGATGGCTGGGAAGACACTCACAAATAAATGATCTTGAATCAGATTGATGGCTTCAATCATATCGGCGTTCCCGGCCGCAAACCCAATCCGCCAACCAGCCATATTATAGGATTTAGAGAAAGTGTTCATTTCAATTCCGACTTCTTTGGCACCTGGAGTTTGTAAGAAACTGACCGGTTTTCGGCCGTCAAACCCAATCGCCCCGTAGGCAAAATCCTGCACCACACCAATATGGTTGGTCTTAGCAAAGTTAACCGTCTGCTGATAGAATTCCGGCGTGGCCACAGCTCCGGTTGGATTGTTAGGATAGTTGAGATACATCAGCTTAGCCGCATCCACGACTTCGGGTTTAATGGTCCGATAATCAGGCAAAAAGTCGTCTTGTTCACGCAGCGTCATCAGCTCCAGTTTGACTTGTGCCAGTGAAACGCCGGACAGGTAATCGGGATAGCCGGGATCTGGCAGCAGCATTGTGTCCCCCGGGTTCAGCAGTGCCAACGGTAGTTCCACCAACCCAATTTTTGAACCGCCGAGAATGGCGATTTCCTTATCAGGATCCAAAGTGACCCCATATTCACGTTGATAAAAGTTGGCCGCTGCCTGTTTTAGTTCCGGGTCACCTCTGAATTGCGAATACTTATGATTGGCAGGATTGGCGGTTTGCTCCTGCATGGATCTGACAATAAAATCGGGAGTCGGCTGATCCGGATTCCCCTGACCCAAGTTAATGACATCCGCACCGGTGGCCACTTTAGCATTGACCTTCTTGACCAGACCGGCAAAAAATTGTTTCGGCAACTGCTGTAAAACGTTCGATTCTTCAAATTTCAACTGATTTCCTCCAATGTGGTATGTATAAATGATCATAAAAATGCTAAATGAATTTTAATGATTATTATGATAAACTGCCAAATCAATGTCAACACATTTTCTAATTTAAAATTAATAATTCTCAGTGTTTTGCAATGTCGCAGCAAGCTTGGCACCGTTTGCACAAATTGGTTAATGCTATACAGATTCACAAATTTCTGGTATTATGTTCTCATTATTATATGTTATGTTTTATTACATATGTCTAGGAGGAATAATTCATGAAGCGCAAAGTGTTAACGGCTTTCGGATTGCTGGCAGCTTTTGCCACGATCTTGTTCTGTCTGGCACTACCAGGCAGCAAAGCACAAGCTAAGACGTACCAAATCGGGACGGATGTTACTTATCCCCCATTTGAATTTGCCAACAAGGAAAACAAATACGTTGGAATCGATATTGACATTATCAAGTCAATTGCTAAAGAGGAAGGCTTTAAAGTCAATGTTAAGCCGGTTGGATTTAACGCGGCGGTGCAATCCGTTCAATCCGGCCAGCTTGACGGAATTATTGCCGGGATGACGATCACCCCGGAACGAAAAGATAAGTTTGATTTCGGAACACCCTACTATAAGACTGGTGCGGTCATGGCCGTCAAAAAAGGCAGTGACATCACCAGTTTCAAACAACTTAAGGGTAAAAAAGTGGCGCTCAAAACCGGAACGGCCGCTGCGGACTATGCCAATAGTTTGAAGAAGAAGTATGGGTTTAAGACCGTGACATTCGATGATTCAGATAATATGTATCAAGACGTCACGACCGGCAACTCGGTTGCTTGTTTCGACGACCAACCCGTTCTCCAGTATGGCATTAAACACGGTTTAAAGCTTCAAATTGCCAGCAAGCCCGCTAACCAAGGTTGGTATGGGTTTGGTGTTAAAAAAGGCACTCACAAGGCATTAATTAAGAAATTCAATGCCGGCCTGAAAAAGATTCAGGCGAATGGAACTTACGACAAAATTGTCGGTAAGTATCTGGGAAACGCCAATAATTCCAAAGTAAAAGGCAAAACTTTCGTTATTGGAACTGATGTTACCTTTCCCCCATTTGAATTTGCCAACAAGAATAACAAATACGTCGGAATTGACATGGATTTAATCCGAGCTATTGCCAACGAACAAGGCTTTAAAGTCAAAATTAAAGCCCTGGGATTTAACGCGGCCGTCCAAGCCGTTGAATCCGGTCAAGCGGATGGTGTGATTGCCGGAATGTCAATCACCAACGAACGGAAAGCCCAGTTTGACTTTTCCAAACCGTACTTCAATTCTGGAGTTGTCATGGCTGTTGCTAAGAACAGCAAGATTCATAAATTGTCAGAGTTGAAAGGTAAACGGGTTGCGGTTAAAACCGGAACCTCGGGTGCCGATTATGCTAATAGCATCAAAAAGAAATACGGCTTTAAAGTGGTCACATTCGATGATTCCAATAATATGTATCAAGATGTCTCAACCGGCAATTCAGTTGCCTGTTTTGAAGATCATCCGGTTATGCAATACGCAATCAAGCAAGGAACCAAGTTGAAGATTGTCACCAAGCCTGCATTGAACGCACCATATGGCTTTGCGGTTAAAAAAGGTCATAACCAAGCACTTCTGCAGGCGTTTAACCAAGGACTGGCAGATCTGAAGGCCAGCGGCACATATGATAGCATTAAGGCCAAATATTTGGGTGCTGATGAGATTAAGACAGCTGCCAAGACATCTGGCAACAGCGCCGAAGACCGGACGTTTATCGGCTTAATTAAGCAAAATAAAGGTGCCCTATGGTCAGGGCTGCAAGAAACCCTTTGGCTGACAGTGGTATCAATCTTCTTTGCAACCATCTTCGGTGTTTTGGTTGGATTGATGGGCGTGGTGCCTAACAAATTCAGTCAAGGAACTTCGACAACGTTGATTTACCTGTTTAGAGGAATGCCCCTGCTGGTTTTGGCACTGTTCATTTATACTGGAATTCCGAGTTTGACTGGGCAAAAAATTCCTGCCTTTGTCGCCGGGGTCGTGACGCTGACCTTTAACGAAGGTGCGTATATCGCCGCGTTTGTCAAAGGCGGCATTCAAGCCGTCGATCCCGGACAAATGGAAGCCTCGAGAAGTTTGGGACTGCCGTTTGGAAAAGCGATGCGTAAAGTTATCCTGCCACAAGGGATTCGAATTATGGTGCCGTCGTTTATTAACCAATTCATTATTACTTTGAAGGATACGTCAATCCTATCAATTATTGGTTTGCTTGAATTGACCCAGACCGGTAAAATTATTATTGCGAGAAACTTGGAAGGATTCAAAGTCTGGACAATCGTTGCCGCAATTTATCTGATTATTATTACTGTATTAACTTGGTTATCAAATTGGGTACAAAGGAGAACTAAGGTATGAGCGAAAAAGTAAAAGTCACAAATTTAGTCAAAACCTTTGGTGACAATGAAGTCCTCAAGGGCATCAATCTAACGGTTCAAAAGAATGAAGTGGTCGTTATCATCGGCCCTTCAGGATCTGGAAAGAGTACCCTTCTCCGCAACCTGAATAAGTTGGAGGAACCAACTTCTGGATCGATCGTTATTGACAATGTCGACATTGCCAGAAATGATGTTGATATTAACGCGGTACGGGAAAATATTGGTATGGTGTTCCAGCATTTCAATTTGTTCAAAAACTTATCCGTTGGTGAAAACATTATGTTGGCTCCTGTCGAACTCAAAAAGGAAACCAAGGACCAGGCAGCTGTTCAGGCTAAAAAGTTACTGAAAACCGTTGGCTTACAGGAGAAGTTCGATGCGACAGTTCAATCATTGTCCGGTGGTCAGCAGCAACGAGTCGCCATTGCGCGGGCATTGGCAATGAATCCAGACATCATGTTGTTTGATGAACCAACCTCAGCACTGGATCCCGAAATGGTTGGCGATGTTCTAGCAGTTATGAAGGACTTAGCCAAACAAGGAATGACAATGGTCGTGGTTACCCACGAAATGGGATTTGCCAAGGAAGTAGCCGACCGGGTCGTGTTTGTAGATGACGGTCAAATCCTTGAAGAAGGTACCCCAGAACAAATTTTTGAACACCCGCAGAATGAACGATTACAGGATTTCTTGAATAAAATTTTGAACGTCTAATAGATTAGATGATTAAATTGATCAGCCCGTTACGAAATATTTCGTGACGGGCTTTTTTATCGTCAGTTGACATTTTAGTGTGTCGTTCAATGGCATACACTACGAAAGGATCGTCAGACATTTTCGGATCCTCATATGGGGGTCTCTAGAAGCAAGTCCCCCATCAGTGCTCAAGTTTCTTGATCCTTATTCTAGCTTTAACCAAATCGATCTTCCAGTTCGTCTGTTAACAGATGAGATTCAACTGTATAATAAAAATGAATAGTTGTTCGCATTTTATCGTATTACGACTTATGCGGCCGATTGATTTGGCCAACGAAACATTTTTTGAGGGGGATCACAACGTGAAATCACATCAACATATCCTGCTAACAGCCGTCATATTGATTGCCATAACTGGCGGCTTGGTGGGTTGCAGCGATGGCAGTGGCAGTCATCAGGCCGCCGATCATCACGCATCGCAGGTGGCTACAACCAGTAGTTCTCATGCAACCCAATCAGCAAAAAAAGTTCATACTCATTCACACCACAGTTCAACTGCGTCGGCAAGCCAACAGCACCAAGCCATTTTGAACAAGCTGGTGAGTTATACCAACAAGGAATCCGCCGGGCCGACTGGTGATTATTATTGGACAACTGGAAAAGCTCATTTTAGCCATTTTGCCGGGCTGGCAGCTGGTGACTATCATTTCTCAGCTGATGCCCAAGGCAGATCTGCGACTGCCCGAGCAGTGCTGACTTATTCTGAATATCATCTGTCCCAGGGCGGTCGTCAAGGAGATCCACTGGAACCTCCTGCATGGCCGGAAAACAAGATGGTGTCAATTACCTATGGACTGACGGGGCGGACCTACCATGGCTACCTTTACAACCGGAGCCACTCGATTGGTGACAGTTTGCTGGGGGCCAAATCATATACATCAAACTACAATTTCACAACGGGTACCCGACCGCAAAATGTGGGCGCCGATCAAAATGGTGGAATGCGCGCCGCAGAGGAAGCGGCGGAAAATTACTGGGAAGACAACCCCAATACTCACCACGTTATTTATTACCAAACAACTCCCCTGTATAAGGGAAGCGAAACGATGCCCCGTGGATCAATTGTCGATGTCCGATCATCAGATAAATCTTTGAACACGGAAGTTGTGGTTATCAATGACGCTGAAGGTATCCGAATTGATTACCAAGACGGCAGCAACAACGCCAAACAGTATCACCGACGCAGCTCGACGATGGCTTATACACATCATCGTTCAACTACTTCGACTGGGAGCTCCAATTCACATCAGAGTGCTACAGCCACAACTACAAATGGCGGTTGGACAATTGCTGGATCCGGAATGGTGTTTGTTTCTGATAGTGACAAGTATTATTCTGAGGTCAAGAATCCCAATAATTACCATTACGAGAGTGTTTTTCAAGCAAATGCCAGTGGTGCAACCCAAGCATCGCGTGGTAATCAATATGCTAGACCCTAGCTGAATCAAGACAACTTTGGATTGAAGACGATAATCTTCAATCTTTTTCTTTTAAAAATTGTCGCTGATTATTTATAGATGACCTATTTAAACTAAAAAACGGTAGTGAGGCAATGGTAATGGAGGCTCACTAATTTTCCTACCCTCCCTCACCCAATACATCCGACTATCGTTAATCAGTCCTGTATTGATTGGTAATGACTCGCATTGAGCTCTATGTTAAAATGATCACGTAGAATGCTATCCTAAATTAACTTATGAAGGTTGGTGAACGTCCGTGAAATTTTTAATTGTATGTGCATCCGCCTTAACGCTGTGTACGGGTGCCGTTGGTGTCACTCATTATTGTACAACGCCGCATCAATCACAGCCTCGTGTTGAGCGTGGTTGTGGTATGTATCGGTAATTGTGGTTTTGTTCTTGATTCAATTTCAAGTCAATAAAAAAGGAATCATTGATTGATATTCAATGATTCCTTTTTTATTGATATTTGTTAGTGATACCGGAGGTGGGGTTCGAACCCACACGATCTCAACGATCACTGGATTTTGAGTCCAGCGCGTCTGCCAATTCCGCCACTCCGGCAAAATAATATTTGATTGGCCAACACATGGAAAAAGGCGGTAATCGGATTCGAACCGACGATGAAGGTTTTGCAGACCTCTGCCTTACCACTTGGCTATACCGCCATAACTTTGGCTAACCCAACTGGGTTAGCTGGATTCGAACCAGCGCATGACAGAGTCAAAGTCTGTTGCCTTACCACTTGGCTATAACCCAATCAAAAGGCGGTATGTGGGAATCGAACCCACGCGTGTCGGATCCACAAACCGATGTGTTAACCACTTCACCAATACCGCCATAGTATTATTAACAGGGATAGTAGGAGTTGAACCCACACCGACGGTTTTGGAGACCGTAGTTCTACCATTAAACTATATCCCTATAAGATGGAGGGGAGTGGATTCGAACCACCGAACCCGAAGGAGCGGATTTACAGTCCGCCGCGTTTAGCCAGACTTCGCTACCCCTCCATGAATGGCGCGGGACAGAATCGAACTGCCGACACATGCAGCTTCAATGCATTGCTCTACCGACTGAGCTACCGAGCCATTAACCATCTTGAGTATAATAATACCTATGTTGTGCATTCAATTTTCAAATACATAACAACGGTTCGTACGAGACTCGAACTCGTGATCTCCTGCGTGACAGGCAGGCGTCCTAACCAGCTAGACCAACGAACCAATGTTGCTATGGAAATGGAGGATACAGGGATCGAACCTGTGACCTCCTGCTTGTAAGGCAGATGCTCTCCCAGCTGAGCTAATCCTCCATAATGACCCGTACGGGATTTGAACCCATGTTACCGCCGTGAAAGGGCGGTGTCTTAACCACTTGACCAACGGGTCATAAACTTATTATTCGGTTACGGAGAGTAAGGGATTCGAACCCTTGAAACAGGCTTTTACCCGTTTACATCATTTCCAATGATGCTCCTTCGGCCAGCTCGGACAACTCTCCATTAAAAATAATAACTCCGGCAGGCGGGCTCGAACCGTCGACAACCTGATTAACAGTCAGGTGCTCTACCAACTGAGCTATGCCGGAATAATCGCGTGGCAACGTCCTACCCTCGCAGGGGGCGATCCCCCAACTACTCTTGGCGTGCAGAAGCTTAACTTCTGTGTTCGGCATGGGAACAGGTGTATCCTTCTGGCTATCGCCACCACACTATTT
>Ga0214927_100188_pt1 | contig 24481 bp, 25 predicted proteins | sample Stichaenrichm16X_FD_168612 | JGI IMG/M metagenome (GOLD analysis project Ga0214927, IMG submission 168612) | Xylose enriched microbial communities from anaerobic bioreactor in Madison, Wisconsin, United States - 16X | ecosystem: Engineered > Bioreactor > Anaerobic > Unclassified | place: USA...
GGAGGCTGACTTCGGGAAGGGGCTGGTCATCGTCTAGAGACCAGAGGGATGCGAGCTCACCGGACAGTACAGTGGTATCGAACAGATTGAGTTGCGAGGCTGACATGGACATGATGGCGCACTCCGTCCAATCGGCTTCGCCCGACGCCCTAGAAGAGGGTCGGGTGCCTGATTGCATAGGTTTGTCGGGATTAGTGGCAAGGAGCGGGAAGGGGAGCGTCTACTCTCTCTTCATCCCTTATCCTTTATGCCTTCCTGACAACCGGGCCGGAGTGGGGGGCGCAAGTGCGGTGCGAAGCGCCGGGAGCGGAGCCACGCACAGGCCGCGCAGCGGACGAGCATGGCGAGCACCTACCACTTGCGGCGCACGCTCAGGGCTGGTGAACCTTCTGTCCTTCTGTCCTTCTGTCCTTCTGTCCTTCTGTCCTTCTGTCCTTCTGTCCTTCTGTCCTATGCAACGTTGCATAGGAGGAGAGGGCACACCCCAATAAAAAAGGCTATGCAACGTTGCATAGCCTTGGAGCTATCAGATTATTTCTCTCAGTTATGCAAGCAACTGGTCAATCATGTCGCGGGCTTGCCGAAGATCTTTCTTCTCTTCCTCAGACAAAGCCACCTTTTTATCGGCAATGATTGAGGTTTCTTTGATGAATCTGCGAATAGTTTTAAAAACTTTAAGCCCCGTTCCTGCTTTTTTTTCTGTAGCTTTCTGAGATTGCGCGCTAGCCTTTTGGCGTAAATCCAGTACTTCGGCCACAGTCGCAGAGCCAGACATTACACGGTCCATTAAGGCTTTTTGCTGATAAGCATCCTCTTCACGCACTATTTGAACTAATACATTTATAGGAACCGCTTTAGCTGATGCATAATCTAAAAAATCACTAGGGAGATCTAGAACCCGGAGCGTACGGTTTACCCTAGATTGGCTCAATCCTAACTGGCGTCCTGTTTCGCTTTGTGACCAGTTATTTAATTCCATTATACTGCGTAGACCACGCGCCTCTTCAACTGCAGACAGATCAGTTCGAAATAAATTCTCAACCAAGCTAGCTGCTCGATAATCACCATCATATTCAATAGCCGGAAGCGTCTCCCAGCCAAGACTGACAGCTGCTCGCCACCGTCTTTCGCCTGCAACAATAATCCACTTTGCAGGCCCCTCTCCTGCTTCTCTGACAAGAATTGGCTGGAGAATTCCCCGTTCTGAAAGAGAAGTTGCTAACGCTTCAATTTCTTCCGAATTGAAAACTTTTCGGGGCTGTTCTGGATCGGCAACCAACTCAGAAAGCTGGACCTCAAAGCTATGGTTAAATTTTCCTTTTCCGAGAAAGGGAGTTGAGAAAGACGTAGTTATACCCTTCTGGGATTCAAGAAATGCAGAGGGGCTTCTCTTCTTGAATGTTCTAGCCATGGGCGTCTTCCTCAGTTTGATTTAAATCTAAAACATCGGTTGCAAGCAGAGGCTGTTTTCCCGTGCTGATAGCTTCAGCAAGTCTCACGTAGGGGCGAACGGCAGGGTTCGTCGGTGATAGTTCCACTGATATTTTGCCTTCCCAGGCAGCATTACTAAAGGCAGTACTACTTGGCACCGGCTCCAAAACGTCAGCCTTTCCGGTGAGAGTCGTAATTAGATGCTCAATTATCCCTACATCAACATATTGGTTCGAGGAATATTGAGTGGGAATTACTCCACCAATTCTCAGACGTGGGTTAGACCGACGGTTTACTTTGGAGATTGTGTCTAGGATCAGGTTCACACCCATAACGTCATATGGTTCTGTACGAACGGGAATGAAAACCTGGTTTGCTGCAGTTAATGACATCCAGGTTAGAAAGCCGAGATGCGGTGGACTATCAATAATAATATAGTCAAAATCATTCTGTACTTCTTGAATGGCCTCACGTAGCAAACCTTCTGTTCCAGGTTCTCTACGAACATCTACTTCGGCCAGATCAATATGACTTGGTATAAATGAGAATGGTAGAATTCGTCCATTTCCAAGTTCCGATGATTTATCAAGTATCACGTCTGAAAACTGCGCTCCCCTAAGTAACGCCGCATCGAGTGTTCTGCTGTTGCGATAAAGCTCAACTAAAGCATCGCCAACGAGAGCTGAAGTTGCACTAGCTTGTGGATCTGCATCTATTAACAGTACACGATAGTTAAGACGACTTAAAGCATAAGCAACGTTTAAGGCGCTTGTTGTTTTTCCAACACCGCCTTTTTGGTTGGCAAAGACTATTACTTGCAACGGCTGAGGTCTGCGCTCAACCAGTTGCTGTAGTTCGTTCAATACCTCAGACGGGATAGGCTGGCGTCCGTTCTCCCAGCGTGAGATCGTGTGTCGATCATAGTTTCTAGAAAGCCGTTCGTTTAATAAGGATTTTAACTCAGCCTGTGAAAGACCTAAGCTCATTCTAACTTTCTTAAGGGTATTGCTTGCATTATTTTCCGTCATCACCACTCTCCTGTCAGAAACCACAGAGAGTGTTGAGTAATCAACACCCCCCTGTCAACACTCAACATCAACAGGAAGATCATTGGACTATACTCACGCACCTATTTTTTTGCGTAAGCAACTGATCCAATTAGGAATTGTTTTTTTATAATTATGCGTCTTAAAGACCAGCCTGGCCCGACCGTGAGAGAAGTCCAACCGGGGGAAGCTTCTTAAAGAAGACGCTGATTACGCTCTTTTACTGGAGCTGGTGAAGGAAACAAGGTAAGCCCTTGGCGGTCGTCTATGGTTACTACCGCCTCAGGGTAAACAGACAAAGCAAGATTTAGAGATGGGATGATGTCCCGTCTGAAAAAACGAAGTTCTCTATAATCGGGTCCGAATTGACTTTTAAGGGCAGCCCAGGTCACTTTTATAGGCGCTGGCAGAACGTGGAGGCGGTAAGCAAGCCAAATATAAAGGTCAATAGCCATTGACCTACCTGATATTTGACGAATTGCCACCTCACGCAAAGGTAGTGGATGCTGAATTAGACTATTATAGAAGGATTCATCAAGAGTTACTACTTCTAACCACAGTGATTGCTGATCTGAGTTCGACGGATCTAGCGGAAATATAGCGTCTCTTACGAATGCGCCGTTACTGACATACTGATTTCCAGCATCTGATCTGAAAAAGGTTAAACGGCAGCGGCTAATTCTTCGACTCTGCTCTCTTACTAAATTGTAGGTTTTTCCTCCAACAGAGAGATTCATTGCTGAAAGCCAAGCATTCATTGACGCCCCTAGTTCAATCTGCCTGCTTTTGTTTCTGACCGCCTGTGTCTGAAGATATAACAGTATTAGTCGTGCTACTGAGCCATAAGGAATACCAACTGGCTCTTTATTCGCATTAAGGCCGCTTTCAATAAGCAATTTTACTGGGCCACCGTCTCGTTCCCAAACAGCAGCATTGGGTTTTTTGTGTGGAAGTGCGGCCATTGCAAAGCCAGCATGAGCTATACCAATAGCCTGTTGTTCATCGGACAGCACTTCGTGGGCAGCATCGACACAAGCACGAGAGTTCTTGTCGATGTTTCGTAATCGCCGGGCCTCATCAAGGCCATGTTGCAATAATAGGTTATGAACATCTGCCATTACCCCAACCCTGACCTAGCAAGGGGGCGTTGGTCAAGTTGGACTTTACTCACAAAAGTTTTCCACGTGATTCGGTTGGACGTTACTCACGGATTTTGGACTCCACTCACGTAGCGAATTGAAGATTATTAGATATTTATTATTTGCTGTGTGAGTGGAGTCCAGTGGATTAGTTAGAGTCGCGTGAGTAGGGTCCAGTTTTACCGTGAGTAAAGTCCAACCCCCTCAGTGACTTGGCCTTGCCTTTTTTAGTTGGCTGCTTTTCCAATGGATTAGCCGTGAGTAAAGTCCAATAGACTGCGACTCTATGCAACGTTGCATAGAGTGGGTCCAATTTCCTGATGTGATAGACATGTGTCAGCGTTCACTAAGCACCCCATGACATTCATCCATCAGTCTCAATTTATCTAAAAACGAGTCTTTCCTGGGTGTTTTGTGAAAGCTTCATCTTCTTCGATATAAGCTTCCAGTACGCGGTAATCGCGATGACGGGAAAATCGTTTGAGCGACAACAGGTCAATGCCATCCTGAGCGCCTGTCGTGATGGCACCCCGACGTAGACTGTGCCCGCTAAAATCGCCCTCAATCCCCGCAGCCTGACAGCGGCGTTTGATGATTGTGGCTATCGAAAAGTCCGAAAGACTTTGCGTGCCGATTTTAGGATCAGGAGCAGTCCCATTTTTTTTCGCTGTTGCAGGCAGCCAAATTCTTGGGAAGGCAGCAGTCGTCTCGTTTGTGCTCTCTGTCTTTGAATCGTTTGACTTGTTTTTTCGTGGTGTCAGTTTTGACTCCCGTAGCCACGTCTCCCACGCACGAACTGGACAATGTCTGGTTATCCCACGGGGAATAACGATTGTGGTGCCCTGATGCTTCTTATCCCCCTTAGAGTAGGGTAGGGTGATCCGCATGCAGTCTTCATCAAGCGTGACGTGTTCGAGCTGGATCCCTGCCAGTTCAGAGCGACGAAGCGCTCCACCATAGCCAACCAGCAAAATGGCGCGGTCACGTGTATCCACCAGCGATGTCATAGGGATCTTATCAACGACCTCGCAGAGCATTTCCCAAGTCAAACCTTTTACCCGGCGTTGTGGCGTCTTGCTTGGTGAGCGATGAATTCCGGCCAGCATCTCAGAGACGAGAGCATGTGTCGTAGGTATGGGTAGATGTGCCACATGATGAAGATAGCGCAACGCAGCCCTATAGAGTTCAATAGTTGCTGGCTTGCGTCCGCGCAAAGCCAGATCAGCTAGATAGGTTGCAACATCTTCGCTTCGCGCAGGCAGGGCAGGGAGGTCATGACGTTCAGCAAATGCACACCAGCCACGGATGGCCGAGCGGTAGGCTCGGCGGGTGTTAGCGGCCTTACCGATCTGAACGAATGTGCCTACGGCTGCCTGTGATGTCTCCAGTTGGCCGTCATGTTTGGGAACCTCAGCTTCGGCCAAAGCCGAGAACCAGCGGACAACATTGGCAGGAGCTTGTCCGATAGGTGCAGGTGTCGGGATAGAATTGACCTTGTCCTTGCTCGGAAGGAAAGATGGTCTTTCGTTCTGGTCCGACGAAACAAGCGACGCGACAAACGCTAAGCGTTGTCGATCGATCTCAAGAGCTACTTCGAGATGGTAGCCGCTGGGGAGAGAGGAAAGGGCGCCCTCAAGAAGTTTACGCGCACTGGCTGTGTGTTCGGCGCCGTCGGGCAATTCAGTGTCGGAGAGAGCAGAGCCATCCGGAAGAATGCTGCCGGCGATAAAGACAGGAAGGGGCGGGGAGAAGCGTGCTGTCGAGAGAATGGGACGCAGGACGTCGATCGTAATGTCGGATTGAGCCAAACGCTGCCTGGTGAGGCGGTCTACCTGTTCTAGAATACGCGAGCGTAGAACAGGCCAGGATCCGGTCAGGTGTAGAGCATCAAGCATTGCTCGTTATCCTTTTCCCGAAAAACCAGCATAGTCAGACCCCTCAGCAATATCCTGACACAGTCGCTGCACCGCGACGAGCCCGTCCGCCGCATCACGAGGTCCATCGTATGTGAGGTGCCCCCTTTTTTGTATCCACTCAAAAGGAGAGTTCCCGTTTTTTATGGCTTTGGTTTGATGGGATGACAAGTGTCTCGGGGGCATGCCCCCGAGACACTTGTCTGGCGACCTGATCCGGTGTCCTGCCACCCAGCTGGGAATGAGGGCGCACCGTATTGTAGTCTTCCCGCCAGTCAGCCAGAACCTGTCGGGCATGGCTGAGAGACGTGAACAGCGTCTCGTTGAGGCATTCATCCCTCAACCGGCCGTTGAAACTTTCGACAAAGCCGTTCTGTTGCGGTTTCCCGGGGGCGATATAGTGCCATTCAACCTTCATCTCATCCGCCCATTTCAGGATGGCATGGGATGTGAACTCCGTACCGTAGCACATCAGGAAGCGTCGGCATCGGTAATGCCGATCTGGCCTTAAGGCCAGATCGGCGGCCATGACCAGGCGACATGTCTCCATAGTGATGGTGTCCAGCCACACAGAGGAGACAACCGGCCGTGACCAGATCCGATACTACACCAATGACTGCTGTCCTCGTCGCCATCGATGTCGCCAAATCCCGCAATGAGGTCCTGATCGAAATGCCTGGCAGTCGGCGACGACGGCGTCTGACCGTGGCTAACACGCGCATCGAGCATGACCGCTTCGTGGCAGAGCTCCAGGCTCTGGCGCCTGGTGCAGGCCGGGTTTGATACGCGCCTGATTTCGTCGGTCGCCCTCGCCCGCACACGTGAAGCTCTGCACAATGGCTGGGACAAGAATGATCCCAAGGATGCGCAGGTCATCCTGCACATGCTCCAGATCGGTGCAACCAAACCGTATCACGATCCGCTGGCCAACAGGATCAATGACGTTCAGGAATTGTCCGTTACGCACGAGGTGATTTCCCGTGCCAAAACTGAGGTCCAGCACCGGATCCTTACCCATTATCTGCCGCTTTATTTTCCGGAGATCGAGCGTTTCAGGGGCAATACCCGCAGCGACTGGTTTTTCGCTCTGCTCGAGCAATTCCCGGTTCCGGCCAGCATCACGGCGCTCGGCAAGGATGCGTTTGTCGCGGCAGCCTGGGACGTCGTCGGTCGCAAGGTCAGCAAGTCTCGTCTACTTGGCGACATCTGGGAAACAGCCCAGACATCCATCGCCTTGCCGATTGCCCCGGATGCTCCTGCGATCAGGATGTTCAGGCTGGTGTTGGGAGAGGCACGGCGCCTGATTGCCCAGCGCGACGACATTGAGGTCGCGGCAATCGAACTGCTGGGCGAGCATGCCGATTTCCGGCGTCTGCAGCAGGTGCCAGGCATCGGGCCGATCCATGCCCTGACAATCCTGGCCGAGGCAGGCGATCTGAGACGTTTTCGTCATCATCGGCAATTTCTCAAATTCTGCGGTCTGGATCTGTCCACCTACCAGTCGGGTCAGTATCGCGGCAAAACGAAGCTGTCCAAGCGCGGCAATGCTCGGTTGCGCCGCACATTGTGGATGGCAGCTCAGGTCGCCATTCGTCAGCGCGAGAACAGCTTCCGTGACAAGTTCGATCGCTATGTGGCCAGGGACCGGCATGATCCGGACCTGCGCCGCAAGGCGTTCACAGCCATCACCGCAAAGATGGGACGCGTTGTGCACGCGATCATTAAACGCGGTGACGATTACCGGCCCTTTGTTGAAGGGCCGGTTCCAGGTGGAGGAACCCCTCTCACTCAGTGCCGTGAGGGCGCTTCAGCGACCCTGTAGACAATGTTTGGGTCCTCCACCTGGGTTATCGCATCCCATCTTCAGGACGGTTAGAGCCACGGCGCCATCACGCCGCTCTGGACTCTGTGTTTGCTATGGCAGGGAGCACCTTTATTTTGCGGTGGAGACCGCCTGGTTTTTGCTTGCAGTATTTTTCAACGACAGTGCAAACTGCCGATGGAGACGTGTTGCCAAATCGACCGGATGCTTCCCGATATAGGACGTTGTCGCTGACAATCATGAGGGGTTTGCCATATCGTTCCACCATGGCCGTCAGTTCCCGCGCCACACGTCCACCTGATAATGACGTGTCGGCAACCAATGCCAGGTTCTTGCGACTGAAATCGTCGATAACAGCCAGAATGCGGAACCGGCGGCCACAAGTCAGGGCATCCGAGACAAAATCCAGGCTCCAGCGCTGCCCGGGTTCCTGAGGGATGGTCATGGGAGAACGCGTCCCCAGTGCCCTCTTGCGGCCACCCCGATGGCGGACTTTCAGCCCTTCCTCCTGGTAAAGGCGGAACAGCTTCTTGTGATTGGGGCTGAATCCTTCCCGCGCCAGAAGATAACCCAGGCGGCGATAGCCAAAGCGGCGTCGTTGGTCCGCCAGTTCCCGTAGGCGCTGGCGCAGGGCAGCATCGTCCGCTCCGGTAGAAACATACCGCGCGACACGCCTGGCAACACCAATAAGCGCACAGGCTCGGCGTTCACTCAGGGCCAGAGCTTCCTGAATGTGTCGGACCGCCTGCCGTTTCGCGACAGGCGTTACCACTTTTTTCCAACAATTTCCTTCAGTGCCGCATTATCCAGCATGGCATCCGCCAGAAGACGTTTCAGGCGGCTTTTTTCATCTTCCAGCGCCGTCAGCCGTTTGGCCTCTGATACCTCAAGGCCACCATAACGGGTCTTCCATTTGTAGAAGGTCGCGTCACTGATCCCGTGCTTACGGCAAAGATCAGAGACCTTCAGCCCGGATTCCTGTTCCTTCAGGATCCCTATGATCTGCTCTTCCGTAAAACGACTGCGCTTCATCCGTCCGTATCCTTCTCGATCGGACTCTACTTTTAAATGGTTACATTTCCGGGGGCACGTCAAACCACCTCAACAATTAGGTCCTGTTAGATCTTGCAGTTTATTCCTATATATGAGGAATGACTGAAAGCAATGCGACGCAGATTTTCACGGACGAAGCCTGGGCTGTTTGGGAGCCGCTGATTGAAGCGGTGCGCCCTCGCGGTAAGACGCCGCCGAAAGACCTGCGGCGGACGATTTCTGCGGTATTCTGGCGTCATCAGAATGGTGCGAAATGGCGCAGCATTCCTTCGGAATTGGGCCCGTGGTGGCTTGCTGCGCAGTTGTTCATCCGCTGGGCGAAGCGCGGCGGTCTGGGAGCGCCTGTTCGCCCTGGTGCAGGAATGTGAACAGGCGTTGGGGATGGTCTTTCTCGACGGCACCAACATTCGTGCGCATCACAAAGCGGCTGGGGCCCAAAAAAAGGAGATGACAGCCGACAGCGAGACCATCGTGAAGCGCTTGGCCGCTCTCGCGGTGGCTATGGCACCAAGGTCTGCGTAGTCGCTGACGGGCGTGGCCGTGCTGTCACCTTCACTTTGGCTCCCGGCCAGGCGCACGAACTGCCGCTCGCACCCGCCATGCTCGACCGCCTGCCACGCGAGCCATTATGGGTCGTCGGTGACAAGGGATACGCTTCCAATGCCTTCCGGGAACATGTCTGGGCCATGGGGGCTCGACCAGCGATCCCGACCAAGCGCCGGGACGCTGCCGTCGCCTGCCCACAATGGGCTTATCGCAACCGCCATCTGGTGGAAAACCTATGGGCCCGTCTGAAGGAATGGCGCGCCGTCGCAACGCGATACGAAAAGACTGCCGCCTCGTTCCTCGCTATCCTTCACCTCGCCGCAACTGCAGATTGGATCAAGATCTAACAGGCCCTAACGGCTGAGCAATATACTTTCCATGATCCTCCGTGCTGCGGGCCCTTATCTGCTGTCAGATCAAGCCGTGTCTGCTGTGCAGAAGCGTTCAGCTTAACGGTCTTTTGTGAAATGAGATTTGAGAGGGCTTTCTCTTCTTTGAGAAAGTCCTCTTTCTTTTTCGTCGCATCATCATTCCTGATCCTGAGGCATCATTTAGGGCCTACAGGATAGAATGAGATGACAAAGCCTTCAGAACCAACAACAGCAGAATGGCGTGCTCACGTTGATGAGCAGTTTGATGCGATCGACCGCTGCTCACGTTTCGTGCATCTGGCCGTCTACGACGCCGAGAATGCTGCCAATGCCGTCGATTTTCTAAAGACCGTCAAAACCGCCTTTCCTTTCCGGATCACGCATATCCTGTCCGGAGAACAACCAAGCTTCGGTGCAATCGCCTTGTAAGCCGCATTGTCGCTGGCATAGTCACCTCGGTGCTCTCGAAAAAGCCGAACTCCGCGTTCTCGAAGTTCAGCAGGATAGGCAGGGGTGAATTTCTGGTTCGTCATAGGGCTCATCCTTTGAGTGTTTTACTCTCCGGTAAACCCGGGGCGGTTCAATTTGCACCTTTGATTCTTGCTTGCCTTCAGCTTGCGTGAGGCGGCCGACAACGTCGTGGATGCAGGGAACATGTGCCGTTGAACGAACGGCATTTATACAACAGCAGACCATTCAGTGGAGTGGTCTGGTTTGGGCATGATTGCGTTGATTGTGCGGATTATGTTCAAATATAACTCTTACCATTGTATGGAAGTTTCACTTCATGTCCGCATACCCCTATCTGGCCCATTGGAAAGAAGAGATCGAACGGAGTCCGAACGCCATTTATCTGACGATCGCGGATGCTCTGGCACTTTCCATCCGCAAGGGTGAGCTGAGGGAAGGAGACAGGCTGCCTCCACAGCGAACAATCGCAGAGTATCTTGACGCCAATCTGACGACCGTGACCCGGGCGTTTACCGAGGCGCGGCGGCGCGGCCTGATTGATGCGACGGTCGGCCGGGGCACCTTTGTCCGTGTCGGCGCGGGAGAAAGTCACTGGCGTCATACGGGGCCGGCCGTAGTTGACCTGACCATGAACCTGCCGCCCATCCCGCAGGACCCGCCCCTTCAGCGCATTATCCAGAGCGACATTACGACCATCCTCAAGCAGCAGGACCTGAACAGTTTGATGTCCTATCGGGTAACGGGCGGTACACTGGAAGAACGCCAACTTGGCGCGAAATGGATCGCACCCGTCATCGGGCAGCGGCGCACAGATGAAATCCTTGTCTCGCCGGGTGCCCAGAGTGCTCTGGCTGCGATTGTCAGTACCCACACGCAACCGGGTGATGTCATTGTCACCGACCGCATCGCCTATCCGGGCATCCGGACCATTGCCGCGCAGTTCGATCTCATTCTGGTGGGTGTGGACAGCGATATGGAAGGCATGATGCCGGACCAGTTGGATCGGGTCTGCGCCGAACATCATCCCCGGATGCTCTACTGCATCCCGACCATCCACAATCCCACCACGGCCACGATGTCTCTGCAAAGACGCAAGGATATCCTGAAGGTTGCCCAGCGCCATCATCTGCATATTGCTGAGGACGACCCTTACAGTCTTCTCATGGACAATCCGCTGCCTGCGCTGGCGGCCCTTGATCATAGTCGTGTCAGTTACGTGGCGACTCTTGCCAAAACGCTCAGTCCGGGCCTGCGCACGGCGTATGTCGCCCTGCCCAACACGGACATGACCCGACGTGTTACGGCGGCGATCCGGGCGATTGCGCTCACCAATGCCGGTCTGCTCAGCGCGCTGACGGCGCGATGGATGCAGACCGAGCAGGCGCATACGATCCTCCATGCCATCCAAAAAGAACTGCGCCTGCGCCAGTCCATTGCCCGCAAGATTCTCGGAGAGGGGCACTGCATGAATCCTAACGGACCGCATGTCTGGCTGAAACTGCCGGACTGGTGGGGGAGTGCGGATTTCGTGGCCTATGCCCGCAGGCGGGGGCTGGCGCTGGTGCCCAGCACCGTTTTTGCTATCAACGGCGAGCCCCCGCAGCGCGCACGGATCGCCCTGGGCAGTGCACCTGACGCCGCAAGCCTTGAGGAATCCCTGCATGGGGTGCTGTCGGTCCTGCAGCACAAGCGTTCCCCTGGTTTTGCCGATATTGTGTGACCTGACAGCACGATCAGGAATGGTCGGAATCGCCTGATTCCCAGAGGCTGTTCGCGAGCGGCCAAAAAACAAAATCGCTTTCTGTTCACGAATGCGTGAAATAAATATCCTTACAAAACAAAGTGGTATTCAATTTATTCCCAATTGTCCTGCCCGTTAATATTTTTGTATGGATCTGTCGTGGCTGAAAACAGGCCTGTCATGCGCTTTGCGTCGTTTGTCATGCATGGATCAGACATACAATATTTTGTCTCCCCGTCATCCCGTGCCACGTTCGCTTCGGCACAGCGGTCAGCTTCGGCTTCTCGTCGGAGACCGCAGCACACGGGAGATATAACATGCCGAAAGTCGAACACGCTCCGCATAAAGATGGCGATTGCTTCGTCAACTATGAAAATAAGGTCTTTGAGGACGTTAAAGCCAAACCCGGCGAAAAAGCCCTCATCACCTTCCATACTGTCGCCAATGAAGGATCGGTTGGGTTCGTAAATCTTCTGCAGGCCACACGTCTGATCCGCAAAGGCTTCGAGACGTCGGTGCTGCTGTACGGTCCGGGTGTGACGCTTGGCGTGCAGCGTGGCTTTCCCCGTCTGGGTGACGAGGCCTTTCCGGGGCACATGAACTGCAACAAGCAGATCGCGAAAATCCTTGAAGAAGGCGGAAAGGTTTATGCCTGCCGCTTCGCGCTTCAAGCTCTCTATGGCTACGGCGAGCAGAATCTGATCCCCGGCATCACGCCGATCAATCCGCAGGACGTGCTCGACATCATCCTGCTGGCCCGCCGCGACAACGCCTTTATCCTCAATACCTGGACTCTCTGAAGGCCCAAGGGAGGACCGCAAGCCATGTCCCGTATCGTTCGCGCCGCAGCCATCCAGATCAGCCCCGTCCTTGGTGACGATGGTCTGGGGACTGCCCGGAAAGTCTGTCAGGCCATCCGCGATGCCGCCGAAAAAGGCGTGAAGCTGGTGGTCTTTCCCGAAACCTTCGTGCCCTATTATCCTTATTTCTCATTTATCCAGCCTGCTTTCCGCTTCGGCGGAGAGCATCTGGAGCTCTACGAGCGCGCTGTCATTATCCCTGGCCCGGTAACCGACATGGTGGCTGAAGCCGCCCGCGACACCGGCATGGTCGTGGTGCTGGGCGTGAACGAGCGCGATTTCGGCACGCTCTACAACACGCAGATCATCTTTGATGCGACAGGCGAGATCCTGCTCAAGCGCCGCAAGATCACGCCCACCTACCATGAGCGTATGGTCTGGGGGCAGGGCGATGGTGCCGGGCTGAAAGTTGTTGAGAGTGCTGCTGGGCGCATCGGGGCACTGGCCTGCTGGGAGCATTACAATCCGCTCGCCCGCTACGCGCTAATGACCCAGCACGAGGAAATCCATTGCGCCCAATTCCCCGGCTCGCTGGTAGGCCAGATCTTCGCCGACCAGATGGAAGTCACCATCCGGCATCATGCGCTGGAATCCGGCTGCTTTGTCGTGAACGCCACAGGCTGGCTCACGGAAGATCAGATCAGGGATATAGCGCGCGATCCCGCGCTGGAAGGACCGCTGCGGGGTGGATGCTTCACGGCCATCGTCTCACCTGAAGGCAAGCTGCTGGGCACGCCGCTGACGGAAGGCGAGGGGATGGTGATTGCTGATCTCGACTTTGCACTGATCACCAAGCGCAAGCGGATGATGGATTCCGTGGGGCATTACGCACGCCCGGAATTGCTCAGCCTGCTGCAGGACCGGCGGCCCGCATGCACGGTGCATTATGTTGGTGAGCATGGAGCAACTGGGCCGGTTGCTCCCTCCAATGACGAGGCTGCGTCATGACCGTCCCAACACTCGGCACGCTTTCCGGCCGCAAGCTCGTCACTGACCTGCAATCCTTCGGGCTTCAGATCGGTGAGCAGACCGGCGGCATCGCCCGCAAGGGCGGAGCCGGTCCTTCCGACCACAAGACGATCACCATAGCAGGTCAGACCGTCATGGTCCCGGTTTATACATCTGGTGCACGACGGTCTCCGTTTCAGGCCAGTCCGCCTGACCAGAGTGGGACAAGCACGCTGCTGCGTGATGGCCAGACGCTGGGCACAATCCATTTTCCGAGGGCTCCGCGCTTTTATGGCCTGAGCACGGCGGACGGCATTCCTTACTGGAAGATTGCCCTTCTGCATGGCCGTGACACGCTGGCGACCACGGTGCACCAGACCTGCATCCGCTATGCCGACCGGCGTACATCCTGCCAGTTCTGTGCCATCGGCCAGTCGCTGGAGGCCGATCGCACCATTGCCTACAAGACACCCGCGCAGCTTGCCGAGGTTGCAAAGGCCGCCGTGGAACTGGACGGCGTGCGCGACATGGTACTGACCACCGGCACACCCAACGTAATTGATCGGGGTGCTGCCGTGCTGGCGGAATCAGCCCGTGCCATCCGGGCCGCAGTAGACCTGCCACTTCAGGTCCAGTGCGAGCCTCCGCGCGATCACGGCTGGTTCCAGCGCTTACGGGATGCAGGGGCTGACAGTCTGGGCATGCATCTTGAAGCCGCAACACAGGCGGTGCGGGAGAAGATCATGCCTGGCAAGGCCACGGTCAGCGTTGATCGCTATATGGACGCTTTCGCCAGTGCCGTGCCGATCTTCGGGCGTGGACAGGTCAATACCTACATTCTCGCGGGTCTTGGCGACAGTGCCAAAGACATTCTGGCTTTGGCCGAACGCCTGATTGCGCTCGGGGTCTATCCCTTCGTAGTGCCGTTCGTGCCTATTTCCGGCACACCGCTGGAAAATCACGCGCCGCCTTCAGCCGAGTTCATGAAATCCGTGTTGGCGCCACTGGGCCGGATGCTGCGCGAGGCAAACATGAAATCTACCGATATCCGGGCCGGGTGTGGCCGGTGTGGTGCTTGTTCCTCGCTCTCGGCATACGAACAATGAGCACGGTCCTCGAAGGCATGGAAGACCGGCCGTTCATCCCCACGGAATATGTTGTGCGTCTTGCCCGCACGCCGTGGGAACGCGCCGGTTATCATGCTCTGCGCCGCGAAGTGTTCTGCACCGAACAGCAGGTATTCGCGGACGACGACCGGGATGCAACTGACGCAGTTGCCATTCCCATCATCGCGGCCTGCTGCCTGGCGGGGATGCCGGATCGGGTTGTGGGAGCGGTGCGCATTCATGAAGCTGAACCCGGCATCTGGCGCGGTTCCCGCCTGGCTGTGCATGCTGATCACCGCAAGCTGGGGCGGATCGGAGCGGAACTCATCCGTATGGCAGTCAGCACGGCGCATGAACTTGGGGCCACCCGGTTTCTGGCCCAGGTGCAGGAACAGAATGTGCTGTTTTTCCGCCGCCTGCACTGGAAGAGTCTCGGCGTCATCACGCTGCATGGCCTGCCACATCATGACATGGAGGCCGATCTTTCGCGCTATCCGGCACACGGTCAGGATCAGACTTGGCTGCTACGTCCGCAGCCCCGGATACGGCAGGTGGCGTGATGGCACATCAACTTGCCACACTGCTGCGCACGCTCCGCCATGGTCGCGCCCTTGCGGGCAAACAGGATATTGCTGAAGCTGCAGCGATCCTGAAACCGGCAGATCCCGACGCCATCCGTCTTGGCGATGACTGTGCCGCGCTTCCAGACGGTGACGGCTATCTCCTGCTGGCCAGCGAGGGATTTCAGGACAGCTTTGTCCGCTCAATGCCGTGGTTTGCCGGGTATTGCGGCGTGATGGTCAATGTCAGCGATATCGTGGCCATGGGAGGCCGTCCCGTGGCCGTGGTGGATGCGTTGTGGAGCGATACGTCCGAGGTGGCCGCGTCCATCCTGACGGGTCTGCATGACGGGGCACGCACCTATGGCGTGCCTGTTGTCGGCGGCCATACCAACATGCGCAGTACCCACAATTCGCTGTCGGTGGCGATCCTCGGTCGTGCCCGTCACCTGCTGACCAGCTTCGATGCCAAACCGGGCGAAGTCCTGATCGCCGCCATCGATCTGCGTGGCCGCTGGCATGACCCGCACCCATTCTGGGATGCAAGCTCAACCCTGTGCGGCACCGACGGGGCAGCCCGGCTGCGGGGGGATCTCGAACTTCTTCCGTGCATAGCCGAGGATGGGCTAAGCCGTGCCGCCAAGGACATCAGTATGGCGGGGCTGCTGGGTACCGCCCTCATGCTGGCCGAATGTTCGGGCGTGGGCATGACGATCACGCTCGATGACATTCCACGGCCAGAAGATGCGCCGATGGAGCGCTGGCTCTCCGCATTCCCAAGCTATGGCTACCTACTCACGGCGCGCCCCGAAGATGCTGAGACGATCATGGCCCGATTTTGTGGGCGTGATATTGCAGCCTCTGTCATCGGTCAGTGTGACAGCACGCTGCGGCTGGATGTCACATGGGCGGACGAGAAGGAAATCTTCTGGGATCTCGCCCGGACGCCACTCATGGGATTTGCGTCATGAGTCTATCCATTGGAATCCTGACCCATTCGACCAATCCGCGCGGCGGTGTGGTGCACGGCATGGCGCTGGCGGAAGCCTTGTGTGACGCAGGCCATGACGCAACGCTCATCGCGCCGGATGTGACCGGGACTGGTTTTTTCCGCACGCCCCGCTGCACCACATACTGTATTCCGGCTGTGCCGGAGACCGATCTGCCAACGCTGGTGGAACGCCGTATTGGTGAAATCTCGGACGCACTGCATGGGCAGCATTTTGACGTGCTACACGCGCAGGACCCCATCAGCGCCAATGCGCTGGCTGATCTGGTGGAAAAGGGGCGGATACCGGGCTTTGCCCGCACGGTCCACCATCTCGACCGTTTCTCCCAGCCCGTCCTTGCCGCGCGGCAGAAGCGGGGCTTCATGGCGGCGACCGAACTCTTTACCGTCAGCGCAATGTGGGAAAGTGCCCTGCATGACAACCATGGGCGCAAAGCGCCCGTTGTCGGCAATGGGGTCGATCCCGTGCGCTTTTCGCCCGCACCAAACACGTATGATGCCTCGCTGCGGGCACGGTATCGTCTGCCGGCTGGCCATCGCCTGATCCTGACCGTAGGCGGCATTGAGCGCCGCAAGAATACCCTGCAACTGCTCGACGCGTTTCTGGCCCTTCGCCGCGAACAGCCTGATGTGCATCTGGTCGTGGCGGGCGGGGCTTCATTGCTGGATCATTCTGCCTACCGCACGCTGTTCGCGGCACGTCTGCATGAAAGCGGTGCAGCGGATCACGTGACCATAACCGGACCGGTTGCGGATGACGATATGCCAGCCTTTTACCGGCAGGCTGCCGTGCTGGCCTATCCGTCCATAACAGAAGGGTTCGGCCTGTGCCCGCTGGAAGCGCTGGCCTGCGGCACGCCCGCCATTGTGCCAGAAGTCGCGCCCTTTACCGGGCACCTTTCGCGGGCAGATGCGCTGTGGTGCGACCTGACGCGCCCCGACACCCTGCTTATGGCCTTGCGGGACGCGCTAAGCGTCAAAAACTGCGATCATTTCCGGGTCAGCGGCCCCGCAACGGCCCGCCGTTTCGACTGGAGCCGCGTGGCCAGTCGGCACCTCCCTGCGTACCGGCGTCTGGCAGTCCTATGGCATGCCGATGCCCCTGTTTCCGGAGTTTTATAACCATGCCCGAAATGACTTTTCGTGTGCGCTGGCCCGATGGGAAGGAGACCGACTGCTACTCCCCATCACTGGTCATAAGGGATCATTTCACGCCTGGTCAGGATTATCCGGTCCGGGAGTTCCTTGAAAAGGCGGATACGGCCCTGACAGAGGCCAGTGAGCGGGTTCGCGCCCGCTATGGCTTCCCGTGCAGCCGCGCCCTTGGCCAGCTGCACGCCATTCGACAGGCCGGTGCGCCCTTCCTTAATCGACCCGATGCGCAGGTGCGTGTCCTGTCTTTCAGTTATTGAGACGAAAAGAACGACCATGACACAGAACGAAAAAAGCATTCCCGTCATTATCGTGGGTGGCGGACAGGCCGGGCTCTCCATGAGCTGGTATCTTTGCCGCGAGAAGGTGGAGCACATTGTCTTTGAGGCAAAGACGGCCTGCCATTCGTGGGACGATGAACGCTGGGACAATTTTTGCCTGGTCACACCGAACTGGCAGTGCGAACTCCCAGGTCATCCCTACAAAGGGAACGATCCTCACGGATTCATGGTGAAACAGGAAATCATCGAATACGTGAAGGGCTTTGTTAACTCGTTCAACCCACCGCTGCACGAACACACGGCTGTCACCTCCATCACGCGCCATGAAGGCGGCGGGTACCGTGTGGTGGCTGCTGGAGAGACATGGCACGCAAAGCATGTGGTCATTGCATCGGGAGCGTATCAGGACGCGGTTGTCCCCGGCTACGCGAGTGCCATCGATCCCACCATCCATCAGGTCCACTCGCAGGATTACCGCAATGCCGCCCAGCTTCCGGACGGCGCGGTTTTGGTCGTGGGCAGCGGTCAGTCCGGTGCGCAGATCGTCGAGGACCTGTTTCTTGAAAAACGCAAGGTTCATCTCTGTGTCGGTTCCGCCCCGCGTGTCTCGCGCTTCTACCGTGGCCGCGATGTCGTGGACTGGCTTGCGGACATGCACTTCTACGATCTTACGGTGGACAATCATCCCTTGCGTGACGGCGCACGCGACAAAACCAATCATTATGTCACCGGCCGAAATGGAGGCCATGATCTTGATCTGCGGCTCTTTGCCAAGGAGGGCGTGGGCCTGCATGGCACGCTGGAGACAATCCGCGATGAAGTGGCGCACTTCGCACCGGATCTTGCGGAAAACCTTGATGATGCTGACAAAACCAATGCCGACATCAAGAAATCCATTGACGCCTACATCGCCCGCGAAGGGATCACGGCCCCAACCGAAGCCCCTTATGCACCTGTGTGGGAGCCTGATGGCAGCAACACCCCGCTGGACCTGAAAGCCGCAGGCATCACCTCGATCGTCTGGTGCATTGGCTTCCGCCCGAACTATCGCTGGATCGACGTTCCGGTCTTCAACGGGGCCAACAAACCGGTCTGGCATCGCGGCGTAACCGACGCGCCAGGATTCTACTTCCTCGGCCTGCCGTGGCTGCACACATGGGGATCGGGACGGTTTTCCGGTGTCTCGCGTGACGCCGCGTGGCTGGCCAGCCAGATCACCGGCAAAGACGTGCCCGTAGCCTGAACGGAGTAAAATACCATGCTTCCATGGACGACATACGAGGCGATGTATGATGCGGCGCTAAATCGGCCAGAGCAGTTCTGGCTGGATGCGGCACAGCGCGTGACATGGAAGCAGCCGCCAGTGGCCGCATGCAGGACACGGGCGGATGGCTGGCATGACTGGTTTCCTGACGCTACGCTCAACACCTGCCACAATGCCGTGGATCGGCATGTTGAAAATGGTCGCGGCGGGCAGGCAGCATTAATCTGGCATTCCTGCGCCACCAGGGAACGGCAGGTGGTGACTTACCGGGAACTACAGGGCAGGGTGGCCGGTTTTGCTGGCGGCCTACGCTCGCTCGGCGTGGAAAAAGGCGACCGTGTCCTGATCGTTATGCCCACCATGATCGAAACAGCCATCGCAATGCTTGCCTGTGCGCGGATCGGGGCGGTGCATGTGGTGGTTTTTGCCGGTTATGCGGGGCCGGAACTGGCGCGCCGGATTGATGATGTGGCCCCCAAAGTCATCATCACCGCCAGTTGTAGCTTTCAGGGGCAGACGGCAATCCCATCTGCACCTGTCCTGAATGAGGCGCTGGACAAAGCGACGCATAGACCACAGGCCTGCGTGATCGTGCAGCGCAAAGCCTGTCCGGCCTCACTTCTGCCGGTGCGCGATCATGATTTCCACATGCTGGAGCAGTCTGCGCCAGCAGAGCCGGTCATACTGCGCTCCGAAGATCCCCTGTATATTCTTCATACATCCGGAACGACGGGTCATGCGAAAGGCATTGTGCGTGACAATGGCGGTCATGCTGTGGCCCTCGCCTTATCCATGGATTTGATCTACGGCTGCAAACCCGGTGACACCTTCTTTACGACATCAGATCTGGGCTGGGTTGTCGGTCACTCCTACGGCGTCTACGCCCCTCTGATCAGCGGCTGCACCAGCGTAATCGTGGAAGGTGGCGCATCTGCTTCCGCCATTCACACGCTCAGTCATGAGCACGAGGTGAAATGTCTGTTCACGACGCCAACACAGATGCGACTCATGCGACAGGAGAGCCGCCATCTGTCAGGAGCGATAGTGCCCGCGCTGAGCCGCATCTTTGTCGCCGGGGAATATGCGGACCCAACTTTGCTGGACTGGGCGCGGGCATATTTTCGTAAACCCGTCGTCAATCACTGGTGGCAGACCGAAACCGGCTGGAGCATTACCGCCCATTTCTTCGGCCTGCCCGAGCGTGAGCCGGTCTCGCTCATGAATGATATCGGGCGGCCTGCGCCGGGATTCCGTCCGGCCATAATGCCCTCCATACCGGCGGAACAGTGCGGCGAGATTGTTCTCTCCCTACCGCTGCCGCCTGGCTGTCTGGCGGGTGTCTGGAAGGACAGGGCGATCCATGCTCCTGCAGCGTATCTTGATGAAACACGCAGGCATTATCGCACCTTCGATGAAGGCATGATCGAAGCCAATCGCGCCGTGCATATGCTCGGACGTTCCGATGATGTCATCAAGGTCGCGGGCCGGAGGATTTCCGGCGTGCAGATCGAAAAGATCATTGCAGCACATCCGGCCGTTCATGCCTGCGCCGTGGTCGCGACCCCCGATGAACTGCGGGGACAGCGACCTGTCGCCTATGTGGTGACTGATCCCGGCATGAAATATGTTCCGTCTGCCGAGGAAATCGTTGCACGGGTCAACGAAGTCCTCGGGCGCTGGATTGGTCTGAAGGAGGTCCGCTTCGTCAGGCATCTGCCGACCACCGTATCGGGCAAGATCACACGCAAACGTGTTCTGGTGTCCTGATGTTATCGATGTTGGACCGGGTTATGCTTATAGAAGAATGGAAAGCCATACCAAACACCTGTTGAACCGATGTTTATTGGTCGTTCGTAGCAGGGGTATCGGCCAAAATATCGTCGGGACAGGGATAGGTCCGGAAGATATTCTCAAGAAGATATCGTAATAATGGAGCACAAGAACCAGTTCATCTAAATACACCAATAATAAAACCGTATTGTTTCCGATCGTTGATTATCACCAGATATAGATTTTCGATAATTACGGCCGGACCAGGATTTTTGGGGAAACACCCATGCAACCAACTCAAGATATAGCGTTGCTTCTTGCGCGTTTTCAGTTCGCCTTTACCGTAGGCGTCCATATTGTCTTTCCTGCCTTCTCGATCGGGTTAGCCGCCTATCTAGCGGTACTGGAAGGACTGTGGCTTAAAACCGGGCGAACGGCTTATCTGGATCTGTATCGGTACTGGATCAAGATATTTTCGATCGTTTTTGGGATGGGCGTCGTCTCTGGCTTGGTCATGTCGTATGAATTTGGCACGAACTGGTCGATCTTTTCCCGAAAGGCCGGCCCCATTACAGGCGTGCTACTGTCGTATGAGGTCATGACAGCCTTCTTTCTGGAGGCTGGTTTCCTAGGGGTCATGCTGTTTGGCATGAACAAGGTTGGACGCGGCCTGCATTATGCAGCGACATGCTGCGTTTCCGTTGGCACCCTCATCTCGATGACATGGATTCTGGCGTCAAATTCGTGGATGCAGACGCCACAGGGATATACGATTGATCCTGCCACCGGGCGCTTCATACCAGCAGACTGGCTTGCCATCATCTTCAACCCCTCATTTCCTTTCCGACTGGTGCATATGGGCCTCGCGGCCTTTCTTTCGGTTGCCTTTATCGTGGGAGCTACTGGAGCATGGCACCTGCTCAAAGCGCGCCGTGCAGGAACGCAGGCAAGTGAGCCGGTAAGACTGATGTTTTCCATGGCTATGTGGATGGCGGCGTTTGTAGCGCCCCTGCAAGTTCTTGCCGGTGACGCCCATGGGCTGAACACACTTAAATACCAGCCGGTCAAAATTGCCGCCATGGAAGGGGATTGGGAGTCAGAAAGGCGCGCTCCGGAACTGCTGTTCGGTATTCCCAATATGAAAACCGAGCATACAGATTATGCCGTCAAGCTGCCTCTGGTAGGATCACTTATCCTGACGCATAGCCTGAATGGCAAGGTCCCTGGCATGAAGGATTTCCCGCGTGACCAACGCCCCTTCTCGCCTGTTATATTTTTTTCCTTCCGCATAATGATTGCACTGGCCATGCTAATGGTCGTCGTCGGGTTCTGGTCGCTTTGGTTGAGGCGCAGAGGAGCACTATTCAGCAGTTCCGTATTTCATAGGGTCGCCGTAGGCATGGCACCTGCCGGCTTCATCGCTCTGCTATGCGGATGGATCACGACCGAAGTTGGTCGTCAGCCGTGGACTGTATACGGGCTTCTCAGGACATCGGATAGTGTATCCCCGATTGCCCTGTCCAATATGGCGCTAACGATGACTGTCTTTGTGGTGGTCTACGTGATCGTGTTCGGATCGGGGATCGGCATTCTATGCCGTCTTCTGACGCACGCGCCGGTGGAAGGTGAACATGAAACCAGCCCCTCTCATGCCCCGGACATTCTGGCCACAAGCACTCATCCCGAAGTCATCAATTCTTCGCCCGGTAAAGGAGCTTGAGCATGATGGACGTTGCATACTGGTTACCAATCATATGGGCGATCATCCTGATTGCAGCAATTTCGATTTACGTTGTCTTAGATGGATTTGATCTTGGTATCGGAATGCTCTTCGCCTTGGAGCGACAGGAAGCCCGCAGGGACGTGATGGTGAATACCATCGCACCCGTGTGGGATGGGAACGAAACGTGGATGGTCCTTGGAGGCGCCACTCTTTATGGGGTATTCCCAGGCGCTTATTCAACCTTACTCCCCGCGTTCTATCTTCCGATCGTCTTAATGCTGGTTGCCCTGATCTTCCGGGGCGTTGCATTCGAATTCCGCGTCATGACACGAGGAACAGGGCGTGAAAAATTGTGGGATATCGGCTTTATGGGAGGATCCGGCATCGCTGCTTTTTGCCAGGGTGTCATCCTCGGCGGGGTTGTACAGGGAATCAATGTGGTCGATGGGACCTTTGTTGGAGGTTCGATGGACTGGCTAACTCCATTCAGCGTGGTATGCGGATTGGCCGTCATGTGCGGTTATGCCCTCCTTGGTGCAACTTGGCTTATCTGGCGTACGACCGATGTGCTAGAAGCCTCCTGTCGTAAGTGGGCGAAGCTGCTTGCGATTGGGCTATTTGTATGTATCGTTGCTGTCAGTCTGTGGACGCCAATGTTGCATGCGCCCTATCTTCGCCGTTGGACCGAATGGCCCAATATCGCATTTGTCGCGCCTGTGCCTCTTCTCGTAATTATACTGGGCTTCCTGCTGACCATGGGTCTGCGCCGTGGGCACTCTAAAGGGCCGTTCCTGTGTGCACTCGGATGGTTTTTTCTCTGTCTCTCCGGCCTTGGGATTACAATATGGCCGTACGCTGTTCCGCCTGAGCTTACACTGTGGGATGTATCATCTCCCCCTTCCAGTCAATTTTTCCAGTTGGTCGGAACCGTCATTCTGTTGCCGATCATTCTTACATATACGGTCTACTCCTATCGTGTGTTTCGCGGAAAGGTAACGGAAGCAGATGGCTATCACTGAGTTCGTAGAAGGAAATGGGGACAACGCTCCCCAGCGGCTTGCTCGGCGCATCGGTTGGTTCGTCGCCATCTGGACGCTTAGCACGGTAGCATTGTTCGCAACCGCCTCGCTTATTCACATAATCATACCAAAATAATCGAAAATCCAATATCAGGTCTCGAACGGATAATATTGATAGACGCCGAGGCGGTCAGCTCGCTTCTTCCATCAGTTCCCGAGCGCGATTGGCCAGCAGACGCAGATCACTGAAGGATGCGTCTGCTGACATGCTGATCCCGAGTCCACCCTGCGCCCATATATAACCCGGCATACGCCGCATCGGACGCATGGGAGCTGTCATGTCGCGGCCATACATGGGCCGAACGAACAGGGAAATACGACTGCCATTGTCGTTCTTGTAGAAAAAAACACAGGCCGGACCATGATCCGTCGTGACCAGTTGTCCACCCGCGAGCTGATAGCCCGCGACCGACAGATCGGGCGGACGGATCTGGCGCCCAAGCGTCCGTTCGCCCCACGCCGCCAGTTGTACGATATTGCCAGTCGCGATCGTACCTCCTTTGCCTGCCTCATGTACGATGGTCGCTTCCTGCTCGACCGAGGCAAGGCCGAGGGGCACTTCACGGTCGCGGAGAAGCCATCCGCCACCTATTCCAATAGATAGTGCCAGAACAATTGATGCTGCCATCTGCGGCATACTGAAACGCCGATGCCTGCGCTGTTCCAGCCGGGTGACATCGAAACGGGCCGGCACGGGTTGCCGGAGTTCGGCGTCCATTGCCAGCCGCAACAGGTCACATTCCGCCCGCCATGCCTCGACACGCTGGTATGCGTCAGGGTTCGCGTTCAACCAGTTTTCGACCGCCAGGCGTCGCTCCAAAGGCAGGAGGTCATCAACCCATGCCTGAAGATCATCCTCGGTCACAGGGCGATCGGATCGCGTCATTTTACCCTCCTGAGTATGGGACGCTTTTCATGATCGACAAGGCTGTGCAGCACGGCGCGTGCCCGCGATAGACGGGACATGACGGTACCTACCGGCACCCCCAATATTTCGGCGACCGTTCCATAATCCAGTCCCTCGACACCGACGAGCAACAACACCTGCCGGTGGTCATCGGACAAGCGTTCGACGCGGATATCTCACACGAGGGTTGTACATCGGGCTAGATTATGAAAAAGTCTTTTTTGTGGAAAAGAAGTTTTCATAACCAATAGACAAACCCGATGCAGACAGAGTGTAGCGTGAGCGCATA
>Ga0214927_100190_pt1 | contig 24278 bp, 23 predicted proteins | sample Stichaenrichm16X_FD_168612 | JGI IMG/M metagenome (GOLD analysis project Ga0214927, IMG submission 168612) | Xylose enriched microbial communities from anaerobic bioreactor in Madison, Wisconsin, United States - 16X | ecosystem: Engineered > Bioreactor > Anaerobic > Unclassified | place: USA...
GAAAGTCGGTCGCCGCCAGGTCTTCCAAATCACCCCAAAATCAACACAAACGCGGGGTGGAGCAGCCCGGTAGCTCGTCAGGCTCATAACCTGAAGGCCGCAGGTTCAAATCCTGCCCCCGCAACCATACGAAATCATTAATATCATACACTCAGCCGCCCCATGGGCGGCTTTCTGCGTTCCAGATACCCCCGCAGGGGGCTCGTTGAACGAAAATAGAAGCACGTTGAACTGCTCAGTTTTTGCTTCGCTCCAAGGCCTCAGCAAGCTCAAGGGCATTCTGGGTGGCAGCACCAAAAATCGTATTGTCGTAAATCATCCAGACCACCCTGCCCAGCTCCGTGAGGGATGGGCCAAACTGGGCGTTCCTACAAAATTTGTCCATTTTGAAGAGTGAAAATTACCAGCTTCTGCTGCCGAACTCTCAAAGTGGGGGCATGTCTTATTAAAAGAACTCCATTGGTTTTTATGTTTCTGATTTGTAAGAAATGTGAAAAAAACGCGATAATTGTGAAAAATTGAAAATCTAGACTGTAAAACCATTGGTGTTTTGGTGTGTATCATTGAAAAAGTGGATTAGAGCGAAAAACATAATCAAGGCGTTCATTTGATGTTTATGCGGGCGGTTAGTCTGGTTCATCGCTGGGTCGGGGCAGTGGTGGGGATAGTGCTTGTTCTTTTAGGGCTTTCCGGAGCATTTCTGGTTCATAAGGATGCATGGACAATCGTATCGCATAAGCATGATGCGGTTGTGCAAAGTGGCCAGCAAGTTGGGGACCTTGTTGAGCATTTCATGAACGCCGAAGGTAAGCATCCGCAGATGGTCGTCTTTGCCTCTCCTTCTTTGGGAGTGGACCGGTTGGCTTATGCCGGTGGTGGGGGCGCCTATACAGATCAGGCAGGTCATGTTCTGGCTTCATGGGCAAGTGACTGGTCTCGTCCAGAATTATGGCTCGTGAGTTTGCATCGCTATCTGTTCATGCGTCCGCAAGGCGAGACGTATGTCGGGATAGCCGGTTTTATTGGCATTCTCATGGTGGTAACGGGCAGCATCTTGTGGTGGCGGACTCGTCAGACATTTGAATTCCGGCTATGGCCCAAGCGTATGAGCCGTCCGGCCATCATACGGCATCATCGTGATCTTGGAATAATCATCGCGCCTTTGCTGCTTCTCTCTTTTATCTCCGGCGTTTTGATGGTGTTCCGGCCTCTTAGCAACGTAGCATTCGGACCGGGGACGACCGCAGCACTTGCTCATGGCCTCAAGCCGCCCGCGTACCCTTCGGTCAAGCTTGGTAAGGATCTGGATTGGGTAACAATGATGGAAACAGCACGGCAGCAGTTTCCTCAGGCAGAGTTCAGAAGTCTGGCGTTACCGAGAAAAGAGAGTGGTCTGATCACCTTACGCATGCGTCAACCGGCAGAGTGGCTGCCAAACGGGCGCACCATGCTCTGGTTTGCCGCAGATACTGGCCGTTTGGTGGAAGCGCGAGATGCCATGGATATGTCTGTGCAAGCGCGGCTGTTCAATGATATTTTCCCGGTTCATGCTGCCAAGATTGGTGGTCTTTTTTATAGAATAATCATGACACTTTCTGGTCTTGGTCTCGCTATTCTCGGCGTATTCGCCATAGCGACCTTCTGGGGAAGTGGAAATACGAAAGCGTCTAAAAAACAGAAAAAAGCCTGATAAAATACAGGTTTACGAAATTTGATACGGATAGGGTTTTTAAAGGGTATTTTTAAATATCGTGTCCTTCGGACTATGATTACAGCAAGAAAATGGCGTTTTTGCCATATTATCTGAAACTTATGCCTCTGCACGGTGTTTAAAGAAGAGGACGCAGGAGCTTTTAGAAAAAGCTCCCTCCCTCAAGAAAAATAAAAAATGCGAAGGAGGAAGACATGACAGGCCTTCTCCATTTTTTCCAGCATCATGCTTGGAAAAATTATGTGGAAACACACTCTGATCTGGTGTCAGGGTGGGAAGATATTGATCCTCCGGCATCCCCACGCGGTAAAAAAGAAGGCGGCTTGAAAACAGTCTCTTCTTCTCTCTTTGAGACAGCGTGCCTGACGCAGGCACGTAATCTGAAAGAGGGCTGACAAGGATTGCGAAGGGAAGGGATAGCGTAAGGCGGCTTGTGTGCCGTATGCTCACAGCATGACACATCAGGTTGCTGAAACGCTTCCCCGCTGCAAGTGGGCTCAGACAAATCCGTTATTACGGACCTATCATGATGAAGAATGGGGGGCTCCGGTCAAGGATAGTCGCGCGCTATGGGAAATGCTTATGCTTGAAGGGTTTCAGGCCGGGCTTTCATGGCTGACAGTCTTGCGGCGGCGAGAGGGCTTTCGTAAGGCTTTTGCGGAATTTGACCCAGAACAGGTGGCTCTGTTTGATAGCCAAGATGTAGAGCGCCTGATGGCGGATGCCGGCATTATCCGCGCGCGCGCCAAGATTGAAGCTACGATTGGCAATGCGCGGGCGTATCTGGCCATGCAGGCACGTGGTGAGGATTTTGCCTCCTTCACATGGGGAATGGTGCCTGATGCTCCCATACGAAACACCACCGGCCAGGTGCTGACCCAGTCTCCTCACTCGGTCGCTCTTTCAAAGGCCTTGAAAGAGCGGGGTTTCAAGTTTGTGGGGCCTGTTATTGTTTATGCTTGGATGCAGGCTGTCGGCATGGTCGATGACCACGACCCAACGTGCTTCCGATATAAACACCGTGAAGCAGGGTGATCAGGCGGCGCTAAGATCCTTTGCCCATGGCATCGGCACAAAATCGGGTAATGCTTCGATTCTTTTCAACCATGCCTCAATATGGGGATAGTTTTCTAAAGAAATTCCACCTTCTGGCGCACGGGCCGTGTAAGCGTAACACGCAAGGTCAGCCAGTGTGGGGTAAGATGTGGCAAGAAATGCCTGCTTCTCCAAATGCGTATTCATGATCGCAAATAAGGAGTGAGCCCGTTCTTTTGCATCAGCGGGTTCATTTTTCTTGTTGAACAGGCTGACCATGCGGGCTGCAGCCGGGCCTTGGCGAAGTTCGCCTGCGGCAATGGAAAGCCACCGCTGCACATGCCCGGCCTCAACAGGGCCTTGTGGCAGAAGCGGAGAATTGGCTCCATATCTCTTGATCAGATAAATCATGATAGCATTGCTATCTGCCAAAACAATATCATCATCTTTTAGAACAGGAACCTGCCCCAACGGGTTCATGCGTAACAGTTCAGGTGTGCGGCCTGTTACTGTTTCAAACTGGTATGTCAGTTTCAGCATGGAAAGCAGCAGGCGGACGCGATGCACATGGCCGGAAAGTGGCGTGCCATATAAAACGATCATTCGGTTGGGTCTCCGTTGGGGTGTTGCGATTATTCCTGTGTTTTGGGATTTTGACGAGTGACACTTTCGGAACGGTCTTCGTGTGAAGGATGAAACACTAACACGGATCGGTTAGAGGCACGGCTATTGTTTCTGAAAAGACGCGACACAGGCTGTACCGTTTCTTTCGCATCGGGCCAACGTCTCTTTGCTTTAGATGCCAGACTTTGCCAAAGGAAAGACGTTTTAGGGGTTATAAAAAACCTATAGTTCTTAAACAGTTATGCAATATCGTCTAACATCTTTGGTTGCTGATTGGCGAACCTTGAAAAGCGCGTGGTAAAATGACACGAGGCTTTGAACGGATGTTTGTCAAAGCACGGAATAAGGGTGAGTTTCTCTGCTGTGAGATATTACTCAGGTGCGGCTGTCTGGATGGAACCTGTGGCAAAGGCTAGGCTGGATGCAGCAATCAGGGAAGCGTAATAGGCGTCTGATTTGCCAAGCTGCGCACTCAGTAGGCCGCTTTGGGCCATGGTGGCTTGTGTGATGGACCCAACACCGTTGCGGTATGCGGCAAAAGCGGCATCAAATGCAGTCTGGGATGCTGTCTGGAGTTTGGTGGCAGCTGTGTAGGCGCTCAGACTGGCATGCACGCCATTTTCAGCCACAATGATCTGTTTGACCGATTCATCAACAGTTTTGCGTAAAAGAGCCTGCGCACTATCTGCCTGATTTTTTACCTGCTTCAGAACCGCAGCCCGCATGCCCCCATCAAACACAGGGACGGTAATACCGCCAAGAATAAGGCTGCTGAAATTGTTGGTGGACAGGTTCAGGGTGGGGGAGGAGTCAGACCCAACGCCGGGCACGGAAGAAAGAGCCAGTCTGCCTGTTGTGTATGCAACATTGCCGGAGACAAAAACCTTTGGCAAAAATTCGGCCTTTGCGGCAGCTATCCGATTTTGTGATGCTTTGGCAGATGCATAGGCCGCCAGCACATCCGGCCTTTGGGCCACGGCCTGACGCACCATGTCTTCTGTCAGTCGCGCATCTGCCATTGTTAGCGGGCGGTTGGAAATATCGCTTGTTTGCAGACGGGTGTTTGGGGAAATCCCCATGGCGGTCATAAGCTCCAGATAGGTATTTTCCGCCGCATTCTGGGCTTGTACCAACTGAAGTTCAGCCTGGGCGGTCATCTGTCGGGCCTGTGTGACGTCAACAATGGTACCTTGCCCCTGCTTCAGGCGCATTTCGGCAGCGGCTTCTACAGCATGGGCGTTGTTTACTGCCTGCTGCACAAGCCCCACGCGCGCGGCGGCTGCGGCGTGCGTGTAAAACGCCAGAGTGACTTCATAAATTACTTTCTGATGCGCGGCAGTGAAGAGAATATTGTTGGCAAGCTGTGCCTGCTTGGCGGCATTGATAATGGCTTCCCGCTTTCCAAAATCAAAAAGCAGCCATTCCATACTCAGGGTCTGAACCTCGCCAGAACCGGAATTCCGGTTCCTGACACCATCTGTCAAACCTTCCGCCTGATTGATAAGGGCATTGGTATCAGCGCCAATCTGCCCCGCATTGCTCAGGCTTGGATTGCCACCATTGTTATGCTGGTGTGTATAACCGCCGACGACCGTGGCACTCAGGTGGGGCAGATAAGCGGTGCGCGTAATGCCCACGGCCAGTGCTGCGTCCCGAGCCGTGTTCCATGCAATACGGGTCGTAGGGTTGCTTGACTGCGCGATGTCGATCAGTTCTGCCAGAGAATAGGGGTGGGAACTGCTGATCTCGGCGTCCGGCGCGCGGGGGCTTATGGTCTGATTGGCTGGCAGCGTGAAACCTGCGGGAAGGCTCAATCCACGGCCTGTCCGGTTTTTGCCGGGCAGCAGTTCACCTTTTTCTGAAACATTGGGCTGCCATGGAGTGTCTGGCCGTTCAGGAGCAGTTTCAAGGGCCTCGGTGGCGCAGCCACACAGAAGAAGGAGGGTGACAGTTCCACAGAGCGGGACACAGAATCTGGAAAAATGCATCATTTCAGCAGTCCCTGCTCAAGCCGAGTAACCTGATGAGCGGTATCGGAGTGGAGGGCTGGGATCAAGGCGTCTTCTGCCAGCACGGCTGCATCCTGTGTCATGGAGTGGTAGGATTGCAGATGGGGCATGTCCGCCCGCATATGGGGTGGTTCCATGGCGGCGAATTCAATGGTTCGTTCTGCGGTGCCAAGGGCAGCCTGAGCGGCTGCGGCATGCACAAGTTGCTCTGCTGGAGTGGTGGCGGAACAGAGAGCATGAAGAGCGTGCAAAACGGTCTTCAACGTATCCTTGATTTTATCGTAGGCGCTGGTGGGCCAGATGCTGGTGAAAACCGCATAGGTCAGGAAATTGCCGAGAAGAATCCCGATAATACGGTCTCGGGCCGTGGTCATATCCGTGGTGGGGCCGTATCCTTTCAGATCAGAGAGGAAAAAAGCCAGCCCTATTTGCAATCCGGCATATGCAATGCGTTCATCACCCGTTTTGATCCAGCAGGCCAGAAGCGAGCCAACGGCCATCATGGCCAGAAAAGCCGCGCTGTTTTGCAAATGAGGCATCAGGACAATAAGAGAGCCAATCCCCATGGCTCCCCCGACCAGTGCGCCTGAAATACGGAGCGTAAGTTTGGAGATCATTTCTCCCATTGTGGGGAGCGCCACAATGAAACAGGTAATGACGCAGGTGTGGATGCCAGGCCACGCCAGAACCTTGAACAGGAAATAGCAGAGCATGACGGCAGCGGTGCCCTTTACGGCAAAGCGCACATGTTCTGGGTTGGTAAAGGCATCAGGGAAGAAAAAACCGGATGGCCCGCTTTCGTCTTTCTCAGCTGCTTGCGGTTTGTTTGATTGAGGCGGCGTTGTGAACGTTGAAAGCAGGGAAGCAAGGGAGTGCACAGCCGGAGAGGCGCCGGACACAACGGGCATGGTGATATCTGTAGGATAATCACCTTTTTCAAAAATGGCTGCCATCTCAGAAAGGGTTTGAATAAGGGAAGGTTGAGGCTGTAGGGGAGTGGTTTCACGGCTTGCGGCATGGGCCAGAGCCAGTGTGGCAACGCTGCTGTAAAGTGCGTGATGCAGGCATTGCAGAGCCTGCGTGCGCCAGAGTTTTTCTAGCTTAGCCATTTTGAGGGATTTCAGCATGGTGCTTGCTCCCTCCCGCAGCATGGCGGTGGCCTGTTCCTGCGTAAGGGCATCGGGCTGCTGGAGCAGATGGGCGCTCAGGCGCAACCGCGCGGCAATGGCTTGGGTCAACAGGGTCTTGGGGGAGGGGCAGATGAGCGCCCCCAACACAACCATCACCCCACCCGGAATGAGAATGAACAGGTCAGCATAGAGCAGGGCACGGGTGGCCAACTCACCAATCGGTGCCTGATCTATGGCGATCAGGGCGTAAACAACAATCAGCGCCAGCATGTAGGCGACAGGTTTCAGCTTGCTGGCTGACCCAAGGAAAAAGAAACCGAGGGAGAGCAGGGCTGTGGCGGCAACCAGATTCAAGGGATGGTCTAGTGTGAGATGCACCAGCCCGAACATTAGAAAAATCACAACTGCGAACAGAAGATTAACAGCAATTCCCGCCACCACATTCGTGACGCGGTCTTTCTGCCAGAGCGCCAGGGTGACAAACGCCGGGAGTGCACTTTCTGGAACCTGCCAGATCTCGCATATCAGAATGACAACGGTGCAGGCGCACGTCATGCGCAGGCTGTAGCCCAGTCGGCCGGGAGCGGGGTCACACACCAGCCGCCAGAACCGGGCCAGTGTCAGATGCAGGGTGTCAGGGACAGGCAGCGCCATGGCGGATCTCGACTGTGGCCGTGGCTCCCAGACGGAGCAGGCGGGGGTCTGCCGCTTCCAGCTTGATTCTGACCGGGAAACGCTGCGCCACATGCACCCAGTCCATCTGGCGGGGCACCAAAGGCAGGGTAGCTCCAATTCCTGCGGAATCGGCAGAGAGCACGCCCCAGCCAATACTTTCCACATGGCCACGCAAGGCTGTGTGTTTGTCGATCATGGAATACACGGTGGCGCATGCCCCCGGCTGCACGGCCTTAAGCGCAATTTCGCGGATATTTGCGGTGGCGTACCAGGCATCGTTGGCAATCAGCGTGAACAGCACCTGAGACGGAGCAAGGATCTCCCCCGCCTTGACCCGCAGGCTGGTTACGTAACCATCTGTGGGTGCAATGACTGTGGTTTGTCGCAAGGCGTAGCGGGCCTGATCCAATGCAGCCTGCGCTGCCTGCTGGGCGGCAATGGAGCTTTTCAGGTCTCCAATGGCAATCTGCGCCGCCTGTTCCTGCTGCTGGCTTTGAGAAAGGGAGACGGACGCGTTGTTCAGCGCAACCCGCGCCTGATCGTATTCCTGCCAGGGAATGTAGGATTTTCCGGCAAGCGGTTTGAGCCGCTCCACCGTGCGGGCTGCCAGATCATGATTGGTCTGAGCGCGTTCTGTCTGGCTTCTGGCCACGGCAGCGTTGGCCGTTTTTACGGCCACAAGCCGTTGCTGGTTTTCTACCTCGGCCGAGGCCAGTGCCAGATTGGCTTCCCCCTGCCTTACCGCCAGCTCATAGGGTTCAGGGTCAAGCCTGTAGAGCACATCCCCTTTTTTTACGGCCTGATTGACATGCACCCGCAAATCAACCAGCCGCCCGCCGACGGTGGAGGCCATGTGAACCAGTTCGGCATCCAGTTCCGCACTGTCGGAAGAGGGGTAGGCGCTATCCTGCCGAGCTACATAAACAGCCAGAGCAAGAGCGCCGGCAAGACAGATGCCAGCAATGACAATACCAACAGGTCGGGTTGGAGAAAGAGAGACTTTTTTCATGGGCTATGGCCCGAACGCTATCAGCCAGACCAGCAAGGCGGCGATAATTCCCAAAGAGACGTAAGTAAAAAGGCGCAAGCTCAGAACAGAATCGATTCCGCTGATCAGAAACAGCACACGCAGCCCAACAGCTACCGCTACGCCAGTCATGCCGCAGAGCATCCAATCTGGAAAATAGGCACCGAAAATGGAAAAGGTGGGCGCGCTCTGCGCGGCACAGCCACTTAGCAAAGGCATGGCGCAGAAGCCGATATGGCGGGCGGAGGGGCGCAACATCCTGCCAAATTGGTCTGAATGAGTCTGGCCTGTCAACATCACCTGTTGTGCGGCTTCGGTTCCGCCGAGTAACGGCGGTGTTTCACCTCTTTCGTCAGATAAGACGTGCAGGATGTCCTGCCGGGCTTGCGGAGAGGGGGGCCTCTTTATCCGGCTGGCTGCGCGGTTATGATGCAAGGCCGTGTTACGGCATGCGGAAAAGCCGCCTGAGGGGTGGTTCTGCTTTGTATGGGAGAGAAGGAACAAGAATGACGCAGTCTGTGACCCTGTATGGCATCAAAAGCTGTGACACCATGCGCAAGGCCCGGGCGTGGCTGGATGAGCACGGTATTGCGTACGTCTTTCATGACTACAAAAGTCAGGGAATTGACGCGTTTCATCTGCGGAAATGGATCAAACAGGTTGGATGGGAAAAGCTGCTGAACAAGGCGGGCACAACGTTCAGAAAGCTGCCGGAAGCCGACAAAACCAATCTGACGGAGGAGCGGGCCGTGGCCCTAATGGTGGCTCAGCCATCCATGATCAAACGCCCCGTGCTTGCGGCGGGGGATGCTCTGGAAGTGGGTTTCAAGCCAGACGCCTACGAGAATTTCTTCTCAAAGGCATGAAGACAACTGGCCGGACATGCAGCCTCCCACGGATAGGGAGGCTGCAGAAGACGGCTTATTCCTGATCAGGAGCAGCGGCAGAGTTGAGCTGAATGTAACGCTCAACGCCAATCTGCTTGATGAGGTCGAACTGGCGATCAAGGAAGTCTTCGTGTTCTTCTTCGTTTTCAAGGATCTTCAGCAGAAGGTCACGGGAGACGAAGTCACGCACGCTTTCACAATAGGCAATGCCTTCCCGCAGGTCGGCCATGGCCTTTTCTTCCAGCTTCAGATCGCATTCTAGAATTTCTTTTACATCCTGACCAATCAGGATGGTGTTCAGGCGCTGCACGTTGGGCAGGCCACCCAGATACAGAATGCGTTCGATCAGCCAGTCAGCATGACGCATTTCTTCAATGGATTCTTCATATTCCTTTTTGCCCAGCAGGGTCACGCCCCAGTGGCGCAGGGTGCGGGCATGCAGGAAGTACTGGTTGATGGCCGTCAGCTCGTTTGTCAGCTGCGTGTTCAGGTGTTCAATAACTTTTGGGTCTTTAACCATGATCTGTCTCTTTGCTGGTGTGGGAGGAAATACAGTTTGCTGTCTAGCTGAGTGCAAAATAGGATGCAAATAAAAAAGTGGTTATATATCAATATTTTATGGGAATTAATTCTTACTATCAACATCGCGTTGCGCCCGTTTTTCGAGTGATTATTAACTGCGCTGCCAACGGTTCTTGCAATGCGTTTGCATCTGATCTCGTAAACACTTGATCATCTTGAGCTTTGTGAGGCGGCAGCTTACAAAAACCGGGTGGCGTCTGTTGGATGTCAGGCGGGGAAACCCGGTTTTTTATTGTCGGACCAAAACATCATGATGCTGCATATTCCCGATGTTCTTACCCCTGAAGAACTGGCGCATTGTCGCTCCGTTCTGGAAAAGGCGGACTGGCAGGACGGAAAAGCAACCGCTGGGCAGCAATCGGCCAAGGCTAAACATAACCTGCAACTGCCACTGAACCATCCGCAGCATCGTGAACTGGCAGAACTGGTGTTGCGCGCGCTTGGGCGGAATCGTGTCTTTAATAGTGCGGTGGTGCCGTTTCGCGTCGTGCCGCCCCTTTTCAACCGATATGATGCAGGCATGGAGTTCGGCGCGCATGTGGATAACGCCGTGCGGCCTATTCCAGATTCCGGCGGCATGCGCGTGCGGACAGATGTGTCCTGCACGCTCTTTCTCAGTCACCCGGAAGATTATGATGGGGGAGAACTCTGCATTTATGATGAAGCCGGGGTGCAGGAAATCAAGCTGCCCGCAGGGGATATGATTGTTTACGATACCACTGTGTTGCATAGCGTTGCTCCGGTAACACGCGGCAGCCGGTGGGCCTCATTTTTCTGGACCCAGTCCATGGTGCGGGAGGAAAGCCGCCGGCGCGTGCTGTATGATCTGGATCAGGCCGTCATGGATCTACGGACCCGGCTCTCTGATCATGATCCTGCGGTGCTGCAACTGGTCAATTGCTATCACAACCTGATGCGGCAGTGGTGTGATCTCTGATTCACCCTAAAGACCGTTTGAAAAACCTGTCAGGCTGGCGTGGTGGGTTTTTTAGGCTGAATGTTCTTGCTGGTGGCCGCGTATCGCGTTTTGTGCCTCGTTTTACATATCTACTTTTTCAGACTCGGAAATTCTTCGCTTCGTCCATCACGTCAGGTTTTTAACCCTCTCTAACGGATCAGACAGGCTTGGTTGCTTGGTCTTCCGGTTGGGGGAGAGATTGAAGCCGTTCCTGCAAGGCCGCGTAGAGTTCTGGCGCTTTTTCTGGCCCCAGCCGGGTCAGGGAGCGGTTCATGGCCAGGAGAATATCGGAGGTCGCATCCGGCAGTGCCTGTGCCCACCAGTGCAGGGCTTCTTCCGTTTTGCCCGCTTCCGCCAGCGCCGTGGCGTAATTGTGCTGGCCGCGATAATCCCCGCCTTCCGCCGAACGCTTGTACCATGCCAGTGCTGCTTGCCGGTCCTGTGAAATTTCCCAGCCTTCTTCCAGAAAACGGGCCAGAATATTCATGGATTTGGCGTGACCATTCTGCGCCGCTGTCTGAAAGAGATGAAGCGCACGCTTCAGGTTCTGAGGCATGCCTATGCCGCGCATGGTCAGAATGCCCAGATTATACCGGCCCCATTCATCCCCTAAAGCAGCAGCGGCTTCATAATGTTGGGCTGCTTTTTGCAGGTTTTTTTCACATCCCCAGCCAAAATGGGCGCAGCGACCCAGCATGTTGTGGGCGGGGCCATACCCTGCGTTGGCGGCCATGGTGAACCATATCAGCGCCTGGTGCGGATCTCGGGGCACATAAATGCTGTCCAGCAGGGTTTGGCCCCACAGCACCTGTTCCAGATGATAGCCGCGTAAGGCTTTTTGCCGAATGGCCTCAATGGCATCTGGCAACGGGGGCGGCGGAAGGGGCTGAGCCTTTTCACGCTTTCCAAACAGTTTTCGGACCACGTTTTTCGCCACTGCGCCTTATCCTGTCTCATGTGTTTTATATGAGAAGGATTATTATTAGCGAATGGTAGTGGTCTCAGCAATCAGGCGTGGGCGGGCATCTGCCCCGCGTGGCATGTCAGCGCCAGAGAATGAAGCGCGTTCAGCCCTAATGGCCAGTGGTCCACGCCCGAGTTGTTTCCAATATGGCCGACATATCCGGCATCAAGCAGGGAAGCGCCCCACTTTTTTGCCAGATGATGCGCGCGTGCCGGGGCCAGCCACGGATCATTCTGGCTGAAAATGACAGTGCTTGGAAACGGCAGGCGCTTGTCTGGCAACGGCAGGAAGGACGCAAGGCGGGCGGCATCCGGCCCTGTGCTTTCTTCTCCATCTGCCGGAGCAACCAGAAGAGCGCCAGCCACGGCGGATGTGGGGTGAGTGGCGCCATGATGAACGCTCAGGATGGCCCCCAGACTGTGCCCAATCAACAGCACGGGACGACGGCTTGCCTGAAGAGTCTGCTCCAGTCTGGTTTGCCAGTCTGTGCGTGTGGGGTGGGACCAGTCATCCTGCTCTACACGTTTTATGGAAAGGCCATGCCCCCGGAACACATCTTCCCAGATGGACTGCCAGTGGTCGTCATCGGACCCAAACAGGCCGGGTACTATCAGCAGATCAAAAGGAGAAAGGGCGCGTATCAGCGCGGGCGAAAGCCGTGGGGTTGTCGCCAGAAAATCTGGAGTCTGGGAATGAACAGTGGAATGACGCAGAGATATTGGCATCAGACAGAACTCCTCTTCCCTATGGTCAGACCCGGGGGCTGGGTTTGGATCACCATAAGACACGATATTTTTTGGTGATACATTATAAAAACGAAAAATATAAGTTAAAAATTATATGAGAAGAGGGTTTTGGTAGAAATCTACCCCGTGTGGAGGAGAAATTTAGTCTCGTTTTTCTTGAGGTGGCAAAGATTATCATATTGAAAACAAACGATAAAATAATTCAACAGAGTATCTGGTTTGCGTGAAATTTAAACACGAAATGGAATCGTTTTTAAATATTGACAGCCCCGCTTTAACCGCTCATTGTGGCGTGGTTCCGGCGGCAGGGCCGGACGCTAATGAAAGGAGCGCTTTCATGGTGGAGATCAAGATGCGTGCCAATCGATGTTGCCAATACCGAATGTGGTGTTGTGGCGCATCTGAGCATGCGCTCTAAAAATTGCCGGTAGTGAGACTGCCGGCGGATACGGCTTTTTATAAGCCTTGTGTTCGAGGGTAAGTCATTATGTTGGACTCAAAGATTATTGAAATAGACGGAATTTTTCTGGGCACGGCCATTCAGGTCAAAGGGCTTGGCGGGCGGCGTTTCTACGCAGCGCATGAAAGCGTGCGCGCCCTGCATAATGCGGTAAAGCCTGATCTTGCCGTTATGGCGCAGCTTGTGGCATCGCAGTTTCGTAAAAGCCGCATTGAGCATCTGGCGGCCTGAGATCCGAGATGTCAGATTGCTTGTGTGAAGGAAAAGCTGCGGTCTTGCTGGGCCGCAGTTTTTTTATGGGTCGCATTCCGGCCGGGGCAGGAGCGCCGCTTTAGCGGCGGGTTGAAACACCAGTTCTCGGTTCGGCGCTTGTGGTGTTTGAACGCGGCGGTTTTCCCTTCAGTGAGACCACTTGTCCTCACAGCCACGGGACTGTTTTTGAAAGCTCCCGCACCAGTTATTTATTCTGATCACTGGCGCATTTTTTAGAATATTTCCAGATCCAGACACCGAAGCTGTTCAAGAATAGCGTCCAGCGTCATGCTGTTCTCAGGCGTTCCTTCTTGTGATGATGTGGAAAGCTCCTTGTCGAGTCGGGCATAAAGGTCTGCCCTTTGAAGGGCAACGGCGGACGGCGGAGTGGTTTGTTCCAGCCACCATACGCTGGCGGCTCCGGCCATTTTGCGGAGCAGAAACAGAATTTCTCCACTCCTGTTCAGGTATTCTGCCCGGCGCAGACCTTCCACGCGCGCCTGCTGATACTGAATTTCCGCTTGGGTGCTGGTGGTTCCTGCTTTTCTGCGGGCGTGTTCAATGGTGCTCCAGTCCACCGGCTGGGGATTGGTGGCCAGAGCCGCATACTGCATGTTGGCCTTAAAAGCGGCCGTAATCAGCGTTGCCAAGGGCGGGCTACGCCGTTCTGGCCACAGGAGCAGGCAGGCGGCCAAGCCAACCAGACTGCCAATAATGTTATTGATGGAACGGGCCAGGGCGACATCCCAACCCAAAGCAGGGCTGACAAGATCAGTCACCAGAACAAAAAGCTGCGTCATGAACATCACGCAAAGCGTGTAGTTCACGCTGCGTAGGGCAATTGTGGCGGCTGCCAGCGGAAACACCAGCAACAGAATGCCCCACATGGGGAGCAATACGCCCATAATGGCGGCCAGAAGTCCCCCCGCAATGCTACCCGCCACGCGTTCAATGGTACGCGGCAGAGTGGTGTTAACCTGCGGCTGTGTCACCACCACCACCGCCATCATGGCCCAGTAAGCGTAAGACAGATCCAGTTTCAGAGAGATAGCGTAGGCCACCATAACCGCAACGGAAAGGCGTGCGGCATGGCGCAGAAACAGGCGGTTTGGCGGCGCAGGGCGTGCGGGTGCGCTTGCCGCGACAGGACGGGCTTGCTGAGGGGCCGCAGTTGGCGTCTGCCATGCTGCCTGAAGATCAGAAAGGGCGTTGGCACATAAACGTGCCCCTTTGGCAAAAAGATCATCCTCCCGCTCCCCCACCAGTTTCAGAAAACGGATTTGTCTTTGCAGGGCTTCCGGGCGTGGTTTGGTGGAAAGAATTTCCCTGCCAACGCGTTGCAAGGTTGTTGCCAGCAGGCGGATGGTGCGGCGCGCCAGAGGCGTAGGGGCGGGTGAGCCAGAGAGCATGGCGTGTTCAAACGCCATAACCGCAATAAAAATACGGTCGGCGGCTTCTACTGCTGGCAAAAGGGTTTTGCGGGTACGGCTGGTTAGTGTGCTGGCGGAGAGCACTTCTATTTTGGCGCGTGTCTGTTCAATACGGCTGCGAATATCCCGGCGGTAAGCGCTGATGGCATTCTGGTGCATCAGGCTTTCCGGTTCGGCGGGCTGCGCAAATTCAAGCAGGCGGCGGGTCATCCGTGCCTGTTCCCGAAAAATGGCGGCGCAGGCCTGACGCTGCGGTGCATAGGGGTCTACCGGCCATGCCAGCATGCAGATACAGGTTGCCCATGCAGCACCCAGAATGAACAAACCGGAAAGATGCAAAGCCCCAATAGGGGTTTGCGGGTAACAGACAGCCACAACCCCGACAATGGCGGCGAGGACACTGATCTGCGTGGCGATGGCTCCCTTCATGCGGGCCAGCCCACACAGGAAGGAACACAGACCAACGCCAATAAAGGCAGGAAGATTACCATATCCTGCAGCAGCCGAGATCACCCCGGTTATGACCGTACCCGCCGCCGCGAAGGTCAGCATGGTTTTAAGGCGTGGGCGTAGAAGCCCACCGGGATCAACCAGGCACGTCCAGAATGCGGCAAAAGCAGACCACGCCATGAGCGGCATACCCAGATGCAGTGCCAGAATCATCACGGTGCCAACGGCCACGCCGGCTCGTAACCCTTCCCGTATGGCAATCTGTTCCGGTGCAATGGCAATGGCGCGTACACCAAGCCAATGCGCCAATGCAGATGGCATGATACTGCCGGAAATTGCATGCAGTACAGGGTGTTTACGGGACAGAGCAAAAGACAGATTTTTTTTCATCGGCGGGGGCAGTCAATTCTGGGGCAAAGGGGGCAGTGTCGTCTGGAGTGAAGAATGGAATGTGAAGAGGATATAAAAAGCAGGTCAGTTTATGTGTTTTGAATGAACAGAACGGTGATCCGTTCTGGAGAGCATTGCACAGCTAACAGGGGGAGTGCATTCAAATCCTGCGCACAACCTGGGGCAGAATAATGGTGCTGCAAGAAGCAGGCCGTGAATGACATAAGCTGTGGGGGCTCATCAAAGGAACGATACAGTGAATGGGCTGGCCGTTCTGTCATGCCTGCCCGGACAATGCAACGAGTTTTGTTGTAACAAGTAGGGTTCGCGCTGAAAGAGCTGTGTGCTGCGGCTATTTGAGGAGTTGCAGACAAGGGTGGGGTTACGGCTTTTGTTGATACCACGCTTAAGAGAACGGCATGTGTGGTAGAGGGAGCCTCCTCGGTAGGATGGAGCTTTCCTGTAAAGGTAGAGCGGCACACCTTGAGAGTATGCCACCTGAAAAGACTCTCAGCCCCTGTTTGTTCTCAAGGTTATTTTGCTTTGGGGTGAGCGTTTGCGCTTGATAGGAGTGGGCCCGAAAGGCTGTTTGAAAGGCCACTCAAGTCGTGCGCGAGTTTTGGCGCGCGGAATGCGTTGAATTGTCGTGAGAATGGCTTCGCTTCGTGTTGTGAGAGCTACCTTTCAGCTTTAAAGACCTCTCATCAGCCCTCAATTGCGGGCTGTTCAAACAGGCTTTAAGCAAAAAGGGGGCAGGATGGCTTATTCCTACACCCCTTGGTGTAACGGCTCTGCGTTCAGAAATTGATAAGGGCAGTGACTTTGAAGGTTCTGCCCGGCTGCGTGTAGTATGTTTTGGGCAAGGAAGAGCTATCAGGAATATCCAGTGCATTATAATAGGTTTTGTTAAAGACGTTATACATGCCCGCCTGCAGGCGTAGATTTTTTGCAAAAGAGGGGGAATACCACCCTGTCAGATCAAAAATGACATAGCCGGGCGTTTTGTTTTTGTTGGATGTGGGGTCCTGCACTTTGTCACGCGCAGCAGCAAAAGTGCTGGAGAGGCTGGCCCCCCAATTGGTCTGTTTGTAGCCAAACCCGATAATTCCACGGAACGGCGCAACAGAGTTCAGGTGTACTTTTTCATCGGTGTCCCGACCATCGGCATAGGAGAGGGATGTCCAGGCCTGCCAATGGGTGTCAAACGTCCAGTTCGCGCTGGCTTCCACGCCGTAAATCCGCACATGCTGCCGGTTGACGTATTCAAAAACACCCATGGGGTAATAGCCCCCAATACCAGCCGCAGCGGCGGTGGTGGTGATGTTATCAATAAAGTTGTGATAATAATTGTCATAGAAGGAAATGGTCGCGCCTCTTTCAGAATTTCCGTAGCGTGCGCCCACTTCCCATCCCCGGCTGGTTTCAGGTTTGAGGTTGGGGTTGCCAATATTCACGTAACTGCCGTTTCCACCGTAGGTCAGATACAGCTCTGTTGCGGAGGGCGCACGAAAGGCCTCCGAATACTGCCCGTAAAGTGTCAGATTCCGCAAGACACGCGCTTCTGCCAGAACTTTTGGCGAGAAATGAGAGCCGCTGGAGCGATTGGGTTCACCCATATAGGCAGCATTGGACGTGTAGGAGGCTGTTGCCTGAGGGTTGCGTTCATACCAGTCAAAGCGGAAGCCGGGGGTAAGATGGAACCATTCATTCCGGCCAATGCCCATGCGGTCCTGCACAATGGCGCCAAGATCATTCCCATGAACGCGGGGCATATCAGACTGGTTAACGTGGAGAAAACTACAGGAATAAATGGAGGCAGTGCAATTGTCTTTCCCTGCCGCATATTGGCTGGTGTCCGTCATATAAGCCTCCCCGCCAAACGTGATGGCGTGATGGATCGGACCAGTGAACAGATTCGCGGTTGCTGAACCGGTTACGCCATATGATTGTACAGAAAGATTTGAGTCACGATCATATTCCCCTACCGGGGCGCTTAGCCGGTTGGAGGTCGTGTTCGTAATCATGTTCATCTGCTGCCAATAGGCCAGAAAATGGCCTTCGCTGAACAGCGCGGTGGGGCTGGTGGCCTTATAATCATAATTGGCGGACACGCGGGACCGTTTGTTTTCCTCCCGTGTGCGATAGCGGCTGTAAGTGGAACCGACACTGGTGAGGGTATTTTCATCAGAATTACGATCAAACCACTCGCCGGTTAGCCCTACGCGGTGGCCGCCTTCAAAATAATGGCGGATCTTGCCCAGGAAGTTTCCTTGATCATAAGATTGCGGGTTCTTTTTGGATCGGGTGATGCCTGTTCCACTTGTTTTGCCCATGTTCCAGATTTCACTACCATTCTGGTATCCGCCCTGAACCAGAAACACGGTGTTCTTGTACCGGCCCGCCAGCGCCTGGTTCAGGTAGGCGCTCTCGCTGGAGCCATCATATGTCAGTTTGGATAGCCCACCAAAATTCTTGCCATTTTTAAGAATATCTTCCGGGTCCAGTGTGCGGAGGGCCACAACACCACCCAGGGAGCCTGTGCCGAAGAAACTGGAATCAGCACTTTTGACAATATCCATCGCCCCAAGTGAGTTGAAGTCAAACGCCGCAACACCGCCTTCCACGCCGCGCGCGCCATCATTGGCCCATACGGTTCTGACACCATCAATGGTGGTCAGCAGTCGGTTCTGATCCAGCCCGCGCATGTTGATGCTGAAATTGCTGGCATTGTAATTGACGGCAGCGTCTACGCGGCGTGCATAGTCTGACAAATTATCTACCATACGTTGCTGGAACGTTTTCATGGTTGTGGTCGTTGTTAGTACACGGGGTTTGCCAACGGCGCTGTAATCGGCATCGGGATCAATTTTCATTGAGTCGATAATGTCGGCTTTGCCATGCACTCGCACCGGCCGCAGCGTTACGGTGCTTTTCTGTGCGGTTGCCTTGGCGGGGGTTTGTGCCGGTGCGGTCTGTTTTTCCTCTGCCTGACGCGCAGGAGGAGGAGAAATCTCAGCCGCATGAGCGTCCACGGCGGAGATGGAAAGGAAAGTCGAAGCCATCAGGAGAGGAGGCCAGAATGCTCCTGGCGCGCGATTGGTCATGAGAGACTCCGAGAATAAGAATTATTCGCGTTTAATACGAGGCGCGAGAATTCTCTGTCAATCTAGTTGCATATGATTATCATTTGCGATATAGAATCGGACAGGCGCCGGACACAGTGCGGGTATGGGGGGCATATGTTCACAGGTCCGGCGCCACACCTTCATAATAAAAAGACCGTAGGGGGCCGCACATGACGTTGCATTCACAAACTGGCCTGACCAGCGTGCTGAGGCAGTACACCCACGCAGCGCATGAGCGGCTTGATCATCGCATGACGGGTCTTGACCTGTTCTCAAGCCATGAGCGCTATACGGTCTTTCTGGTCGTGCAATACCTTTTCCATCGGGACGTGTCAGATCTTTATGCCAGAGCGGATGTTGCTGCACTGGTGCCAGATATGAACAGCAGAAACCGCCTTGAGCTTGTAGAGCGGGATATGCAGGATCTGTGTGTGCCTTACCCAATGGTGAGAAGAAACCCGCCTGTGGCCGGAAGTGTCTCAGCCGCTATCGGGTGGCTCTATGTTGCGGAAGGGTCAAAGCTGGGGGCGAATATTCTGGCAAAGCGTGCACAGGATATGGGGCTTACCGAAAATTTTGGCGCCCGACACCTTGCGCCGGATGCGCAGGGCCGGGCGTATGGGTGGCAGAGTTTCAAGGCCGCCGTTGATCACGCCCCATTGGATACCGCGATCTGCATAAGCCATGCGGAAGCTGCGTTTGAACGGGTGACGCAGTATCTGGATAGATGCGAACCCTACCTGCAGGCGGCGTGAGTTTATGGTTTTGAACGTGCCTTATAAAAGAACATCTTTCTCTAAAACGAGAAAGGTCACGTGCTACTCTGTCTCTCGCCGCATGATGATGGTGGGGATGGGGGCGGGGCTGGCTGCTGCTTTTGGCGGAGCGGCAGCCAGCGCACAATCATCTGATGCACAGTTACCAAAAGAAGTAACAGACTACCGGGGCAGACATGTTGCTCTGGGCACAGCACGGCGTATTGCCTGTATTGGCGGCGCGATTACGGAAACACTTTATGCCTTGGGTGCGCAGGACCGTATTGTGGCGGTGGACACCACCAGCACATGGCCGGTGGAAGCTTTAAAAAACAAGAAATCCCTTGGCTATATGAGAAGCATTTCAGCCGAAGGGGTCCTTTCCGTTCAGCCGGACCTGATATTGAGCCTGAATGATGCCGGGCCGCCAACCGCGCTTGAACAGCTTATGGCGTCATCCGTGCCCATGGTTATGGTGGATTCAACCCCTACTCCGGAAACAATTCTGAGCAGAACCCGGTTTCTGGCAAATGTGGTGGCCTGTCAAAAACAGGGGGAAGCGCTGTGCCAGCGCATAACCCAGGGTTTTGATGCTCTGGCGCAATGGCGTGCAGCCTTGCCTACACCACCCCTTAAAGCCATTTTTGTTATGAGCATGCAAAATGGACGCCCTATGGTGGCTGGAGCCGGAACCGCAGCTGACAGCATGATAAAGCTGACTGGGTGTGTAAATGCTGCAGGCACCATGCATGGCTATAAAATGCTGAATGATGAAGCTCTTATTCCCATGGCTCCTCAGGTTGTGTTGCTGATGGAGCAGAGTGCAGAACGGATACAGTCTGAATTAATGGGGACGGCGGCCTTCATGCAGACCCCGGCAGGCCAGAGTAAAGGGTTTGTGCCCATGGAAGGTGGTCACATGCTGGGCTTTGGTCCTGACACACCGCATGTTGCGCTGGAGCTGGCCCAGAAAATCAACGTATTTCGTAAGCCTGCCTAAAGCTTTTTCAGAATGAATAAAAAAATCCTGTTTCTTGCTATTGTTTTTATATGTCTGATTCTTTCCATTTTATTTTCTCTTAATATTGGCGCAACCCATATTAACTTATGGGCGCTTGTGTCCTCCAGCGCGCATCAGGCTCTCAACCGGGAGGTTGTGCTCTCTATCCGGGCTCCGCGTGTTGTAATGGGTGTCTTGGCCGGGGCGGCTCTGGGCGGTGCGGGGGCCATTATGCAGGGCTTATTCCGTAATCCTTTGGCAGATCCCAGCCTTATTGGTGTTTCGTCTGGTGCTGGTCTGATCACATCTTTTTTGATTGTATGCGGCATTCCGGATCTTTTTCCGCCCACCTATGGGGCGTGGAGCCTGCCTTTAGGCGGCATGATCGGTGGGTTTGGCGCAACGGCGCTATTATATCTTTTTGCCAGACGGCAGGGAGAAACATCCATCAGTACCATTCTGTTGGCGGGTGTCGCCTTTTCTGCGTTTTGTGGTGCGCTGACAGGCATCCTTGTTTTTCGTGCGAATGATCAGGCCCTACGAGACATCACGTTCTGGACCATGGGGAGTCTGGTGGGTGTCAACTGGTTCCGTGTTCTGCTTGTTCTTCCATTTTTTGGCATTTCCCTGGTGTGCACGGCAGGGCTGGCGCAGCCCCTGAATGCCATGCTGCTTGGTGAGGCCGATGCCAGTTTAATGGGCTTTCCGGTAGAGCGAACCAAGCAGTTTGCCATGTTGGCATGTGCGGCCTCAGTCGGGGCGTCTGTCTCGTTGGTCGGTTCAATAGGATTTATTGGTGTGGTGGTGCCTCATCTTGTACGGTTGGTAACCGGGCCAGATTACAGGTGGGTGTTGCCAGGGAGTGTGATTATGGGGGCCATGCTTCTGGTTCTGTCAGATTCCCTTGCGCGTATTGTGGCTGCACCAGCGGAGGTTCCGGTCGGGATTATCACAGCCATATTGGGTGCGCCGGTTTTTGTCTGGCTGCTGGTGCGCACCCATAAAGGGAGCAGTGTATCATGAAGCTGCGTCTTGAAGACTGTCATGTTGTCCGACAGAATAAAACTCTTTTGAAATCACTCTATCTTTCAGTGCGGGCAGGAGAAGTTCTGGCGATTATCGGCCCTAACGGTGCAGGCAAAAGTACGCTGTTGCGCGTGATGAGCGGCTCCGTGCAACCCACATGTGGCACAGTATGGCTGGACAACCGCAATATGGCTGAGTTCAGTGCGATAGAGCTTGCACGACACCGTGCGCTTCTGGCGCAGGAATGTATCACCACAGCGCGCTTTTCTGTGCATGATCTGGTGGGTATGGGGCTAACCTATACCGGTAAACATCTCCTCAGAAAAAAGCAGAATCAGATTATAGCGTCAGTGCTTGATCGCGTAGGGTTGACTGGTTTTGCAACACGGGATGTTACAACGCTTTCTGGTGGAGAACGGCAAAGGGCGCATTTAGCTCGAGTGCTGGCGCAGTTGGAGGGCGGAATGGAAAGCCGGGGCGCGGGTGTTCTGTTGCTGGATGAACCTCTGGCTGCGCAGGATCTGGCTCACCAGAAACTGATCATGGAATGCGTGTTGGCTTATGCCAGGCAGGGTGGCGGTATTGTACTGGTGTTGCATGATCTCAATTGGGCGGCTGCCTGCGCAGATAATGTTGCAGTGCTTTCCCAGGGGCGCTTGCATGCGCAGGGTAAGCCCGTTGAAGTTCTGAACACACGCCTTCTGGCAGAAGTGTTTGGCGTGCAGTCACGCAATTATGTGACTCACGTTGGTACAGGTCGTCCGTTTATTATACCCCACGATCTGATGGAACAGTCATTTTCACGAATATGAAAAGGAAACCATATGTATATCGCCATGAATCGCTTCAAGGTTCATCCGGATCATGAAGAGGCTTTCAAAAAACGCTGGCTTGATCGTGAAGTTCTTCTGAAAACTGTGCATGGATTTCAAAGTTTTCAGTTTCTTCAGGGGCCACGGTATGAGGAGTATGTCCTGTATGCGTCTCATACTGTCTGGGAATCTTATGAGGCCTTTATCGGGTGGACAAAATCCGAACAGTTTCGGGCAGCTCATGCCAATGCGGGGGAAGGTAAACCCCTGACAGTGGGGCCGCCTGTTTTTGAAGGCTTCCAGGTTCTTCAGAATATCACGAACTGAACAACTGCGTTTTGCCTGCTGTATGATTTTTTGAACATGCAGCAGGCTTCTTTTTGCTATCAGTCAGTTTTGAAAATATCAAAACAGAAAGAAGCTGTTTGAAACATATGCGTGGCCTTATTGGCATGAAGGGCAGCGTATTCAGGCGAAAAAAGACGAGCCAGTCACAAGATAAAGTGATCAAAGATTTTTATCTGACAGGAAAATTTTGTTTCTAAAAGAGCCCCAATGATAGGGATTGCATTCCCTTGTATCACTTCGGATGAGAATGGCGATCAATGTGGCCGAGGTCACGTTCCGGTGCGATCACGTTGCGTACGCGTTGTTTCAGTTCCTTGACGTCAGGAAACCCTCCATCCTGTTTGCGTTCCCAGATAACGTGATCGCCCACGCGTATCTCGAACCGGCCCCCGGTATCGGGGATCAGAGCGACTTCTCCCAACTCCTGCCCAAATGTGGACAAAAGCTCCTGTGCCATCCAGCCAGCCCGTAACAGCCAGTTGCATTGTGTGCAGTAGCGAATGGAAACGCGCGGAGGAGAGGTGGAGAAGGATGTCATGGGATACCACTCAGTTTGCAGCCAAAAGGTGCTGGTAAACGCAGAATGGACTCATAGCATGAGGAGGAACACAGGATGAGAAAATTCTGGAAGTTGAATAACACGCAGGGCAAAGACAGGGACGTTTGTCAGATCGTGAAAAGAACCTGAAGCTCTAACGTGACGTCATGATGATACAAAAAGACGATGGCTTCTGGCACATCAGAGCCTATTAGCCACGCTTTTGGGATGGGTCGTAGAGTGCTGGTTGTGACAAAAAACTCATGATCCTTTACTGTGTCCGTCTGAATAGTGATGGAAGTCGGTGGTCATCATGAGCCATAAAAATATAGTCTTTTTTCTGTGTGCTATGGGTTTGGTTGTGCCGGAAGCATCCGCTTTTGCCGCATCTGAAACATGTGATGCCGCATCTTATAAAGTGCCCCCCGAGCTTGCAGGTTGGGCTCACCCTGTCGAGGGGAAGGCTGCCGGGGTCCAAAAGACCTCTTCTGCATTTTCGCTTACGCTGGGACAGGCGGCTCAGGTGCCGTTGCTACCGGCATCAGAACGACAGTTCGTTTTGCAGTCAGGAGCGTTAAAACATCATTTCGATTTTGCTGGAATGGTGAGGTTCCATATTTCCAAGAAAGAGACGTATCGTGTCATGCTTGGCGGAAAGGCATGGATTGATGTTGTGTCTGACGGCAAATCTCTGGATTCAGTTGCGCATCAGCATGGCCCCGCCTGCTCAGGCATTGTTAAAATGGTCGATTTTATTTTGGAACCTGGAGACTATGTGTTGCAGTTGAGTGGAAATGCACAACAGAATGTAAAAGTCATGATAGTGCCGGCTTCCTGAAAGATAGGCCAAAAAAAATGCCGGGGTTTTTCCCCGGCATTTTTGTGTGTTGACGTCGTTTTAGAAATCGACGCTTGCGCTGCCCATGACCATGAAGGGGGCTGCGATGGAGTAGGTGCTGCTGCCCCCCTTGATCTTGGTGCCATATACGCCGGTGGTGGCCAGAGCGTTGGCGGCGGTGCCGTTCACATAGCCAAGATAGTGGCGGTCCGTGATGTTGCGCAGGTTCAGGCGCAGGGTGGGAGATTTCATGATCCCCCAGTCCTTGAAGCGGTAACCGGCGTTGACGTTCATGGTCAGATAGCCCGGAATATGCTGGTCATTGTTGAAGGTGGAATACTGTTTGGCGATGTATTTCAGGCCGTATCCCGCAAAGAAATGCCCGTCATCGTAATCAAGATTGAAGGCCAGTGAGTATTTGGGGGTCTGCGGCGCAAACTTGCCCTTGCTGAACACATAGTCGCTTCCGCTGCCGGCGGCCACGTTGCTGTCCGTGCGGGCGTTGA
>Ga0214927_100191_pt1 | contig 23558 bp, 23 predicted proteins | sample Stichaenrichm16X_FD_168612 | JGI IMG/M metagenome (GOLD analysis project Ga0214927, IMG submission 168612) | Xylose enriched microbial communities from anaerobic bioreactor in Madison, Wisconsin, United States - 16X | ecosystem: Engineered > Bioreactor > Anaerobic > Unclassified | place: USA...
AGCCTCCTGTATAATATAAAGTGTCAGGGGGTTGACATATAAAAATACCTCAAGTAGATTTGAATCATTACTGACCTGGACGTTAGTAAAATTCAAAAGAACAAGAGGTATCTACGATGAATTGTAAACAGAAAAGAATAGAAAATCAAGCACTTATCAACAGCACAGCAAAAAATGTGTTTTCAATGGAGGAAATCGAAAAGAGAATTACTGTCATCAAGGAAAATCTCAAGGCTTCCACGTGGAAGGAACTGGAGACTCAGGGCAAGTTCGATAAGAATGACAAGCTCTCATTCATAAGTGACAACATGCTTATAGTTGGATGCGATATAGGTAGTGAAACTCATTATGTGAGAGCTATAGATACCAGAGGACGCGAGCTGAGCAAAGAACCGTTTTCTTTCAGTAACAGCAAGGAAGGCTTTGAGAGTGCCAGGAGATGGATGCTCGAACTGGCTGCCATAAATAATAAAGACCAGATTGTGATGGGACTTGAGCCAACAGGTCATTACTGGTTCTGTATAGCGTGTTGGATGATATCTCATGGTATCAGCGTTGTCCAGGTAAATCCCTATGCAGTGAAGCAGACAAAGGAGATTGAGGACAACAGCCAGCGGAAGGACGACCGCAAGGATCCGAAGCCTATAGCGAACCTGGTGAAAGACGGGAATTTCGGAATCCCATATATACCTGAAGGGCTATACGCAGAGATAAGAGGTCTTTCTTCTCTCCGCGATCAGCTTATGGAAGGCAGGATACAGGCAGTAAACAGACTTCATAAGCAGCTCAAGGTTTATTTTCCCGAGTATAAGGATGCATTCGGAAAAATGGACGGAGCATTTACCCTTGAAGTTCTGATGAACGCGCCATTTCCTGCGGATATAATCAGGCTGGGAACTGAGGGAATAAAAGAACTGTGGCATAAGGCGAAGCTCCGTGGCGCAGGATACAGAAACGCTGAGCGGATTGTCAGCTATGCCGAAAACAGCGTCGGTCTTAAGGACGGAGACAAGGCTGCAAAGGAGGCGGTGAGATGGTTCACACAGCAGATAACAGAAATACAGAAGGAACTCAGCAAGATTGAGGACGAGCTTCACCAGAAGTGCCATGAGATCCCGAACGTTGAAAATGTTCTTGAAATCGAAGGCCTTGGGGAGAACATTCTGTCAGGCATCATTGCAGAAATGGGAGACATCTCCAGGTTCGATGATGTGAAGGAGATCCAGAAGATCAGCGGGCTCGGGCTTGTAGAATGCAGCTCAGGAAAACATAAGGGACAGACAAAGATCAGTCACAGAGGACGCAAGAAACTGAGAACATGGCTGTTCCAAGGAGCAAAATCTGTAGTAGTTCATTCAGAGGCGTTTAAGAGCCTTCACGAGCACTACACGACACGAGCGGAGAACCCGTTAAAGAAGATGCAGTCGTTGATCGTGATAGCCTGCAAGCTGCTCAGGGTCGTATATACGCTCCTGCTGACAGGACGTAAGTATGATTCGATGAGAATGCTCAGTGATATACATTATCCAGAGACTTCCAGAACAAAGGCAGCATAACTCAAACCGAAAAAATACATTGTATAACATTTCCAGAGCCTTGCCGAACATCTGGTAACACGGATGCTGGGCCAGGTTCTGGAACAAGGAACCTGTAAACGATGATGCTTCGGTATCATCAGCACCTACTATTGGATCAGGTGTGGCAGTTGAGCGTCCACTGAGTAAATCAGGACTGTCACAGGAATGTCCTAGCAGTAGAGATTCAAGAACAAATAGGAGCCGTAGCCAGCAGGAATTCACTCCGTGAGGCATGAACTCGTAAGAAAGCTTGGCTGGCACTCGGTGTATGGATAGGTGGGACGAAGGAGGTTGGGACACAGATCCCCATAGCCACGGAAGGTTCACTGCCATAGTTGATCTGAGGGAAAATGGCCTTGATAACAAAGGACATGTGGGACGTTTTGCGAACCATACCCAAAAATCGACTATTCAGCACTTGATGCAACGATATCCATCACCGTTGACTCTTATTTTTTGAGGTAACCTGTCAAAGGAATCCCTAAAAATCGTAATTTGGGGCTTGACATTATAGGAAGCAGGAATTCACTCCGTGAGGCATGAACTCGTAAGAAAGCTTGGCTGGCACTCGGTGTATGGATAGGTGGGACGAAGGAGGTTGGGACACAGATCCCCATAGCCACGGAAGGTTCACTGCCATAGTTGATCTGAGGGAAAATGGCCTTGATAACAAAGGACATGTGGGACGTTTTGCGAACCATACCCAAAAATCGACTATTCAGCACTTGATGCAACGATATCCATCACCGTTGACTCTTATTTTTTGAGGTAACCTGTCAAAGGAATCCCTAAAAATCGTAATTTGGGGCTTGACATTATAGGAAGGTATTGCCTTTGGCTTGTAGGTGCTAATCCAGATGAGCTCGCAAAATGTCCTACTGTATTAAAAAGAATTGAAGCAGTCAGGGACTTTCGTGCATCAAGTAAAGCTGCGGGAACTAGAAAATCTGCAGCTACACCTACGCTATTTTGTCAAATTGCTCAACCAGATTCGGACTATATTATTGTTCCAAAAACATCTTCTGGAAAACGTAGATATTTGCCATTGGGTTTTATGTCAGCGGATGTTATTGCAAGTGATTCTGTTTTTTTAATTCCAAATGCGACAAAATATGAATTTGGAGTTTTAATGTCAAATGTTCATAATGCATGGTTGAGACAGGTTGCAGGCAGATTAAAAAGTGATTATAGATATTCGAAGGATATTGTTTATAATGACTTTCCGTGGCCATCTCCTTCGGATGAACAGAAGGCGCAGATTGAAACTACTGCAAAGTCTATTCTTGATGCAAGAAATTTATATCCACTGACTTCTCTTGCAAATCTGTATAATCCACTAACCATGCCGCCTGAACTGCGGAAGGCCCACACAGCAAATGACCGCGCAGTAATGGCAGCTTACGGATTTTCTACAAAGATGTCAGAATCCGACTGTGTCGCAGAGCTGATGAAGATGTACATGGAACTGACAGCAAACAAGTAAAAAGTAACGTATTCTGTAACTTATTTGCAAAATACTCATAAACCGACTATAATAAAATCACACTTTGAATTAGTCGGAGGATTGATATGGCTTATATAGAAAGAGCAATTTCTAAGGTCCTGAAAAACAGGGTAAGAAACAGTAAATGTACTTTAGTAGTTGGTGCAAGACAGGTTGGAAAATCCACTCTGATTCAACATGATTTTTCTGAATATCACAGAACCACTTTTGATGATCAGCTTACCAGGCTCCAGGCGAAGGAGGAGCCGAAGCTTTTCTTCCTTAACAATCCTTGTCCCCTTATCATTGATGAAGTGCAGAAAGAGCCTTCAGTTTTAGAGGAAATCAAGCAGATAGTAGACAATTCGCAGAATAGGGGACAGTTTATACTGACTGGTTCTGCAAAGCTGGAACTCATGAAAGGTGTAAGCGAGTCTCTGGCTGGCAGAGTTTCAATATGTGAGTTGGGTGGTTTGTCGCTCAGGGAGATATATCAGGTTCCTTTTAACGGACATTTTGTTCCTACAGAGCAATATATCTGTGAGCGTGAAAAGGAATTAAGGCATTATGAAGATATCTGGGAAATCATTCATAAGGGATCTTACCCTGAATTATATGATGTTGATCGTGACTGGTTGGATTTTTATTCTTCCTATGTCGCCACCTATCTCGAGAGAGATATCAATGGACTGATTTCAGCAGACAGCATTACATTTACGAAATTTCTGACTGCGGTTGCAGCAAGGACAGGTGAAATGCTTAATTATAATAATATAGCATCAGAAATCGGCGTAAGTGAGCCAACAGTCAAAAGCTGGATTTCTATATTGGAAAGAACAGGAATTATATATATTCTTCAGCCATATAGTGCAAGCACTTTGAATCGAGCCATAAAAACCCCAAAGATTTATTTTCGTGATACCGGGCTTGCCTGCTATCTTACGAAATGGCTTACAGCGGATGCACTGAAGAATTCAGCTGTCGCAGGCAGTATGTTTGAAACCTTTGTTGTTTCGGAAATTTTGAAATCCTATTCCAATGAAGGCAGGGATTATCAATTTCAGATTTTTTACTATAGAGGAAAAGATAAAAGTACAGCTGGTGAAAATGAGATAGATTTGATTATTGAAGAAAATGGTGTTTTATATCCTGTTGAAATTAAAATGACAGGTAATCCTAAGGCATCCATGGGTTCTGCTAATTCCATATTGGATAAGATACCTGGAAAGAAAAGAGGCATGGGCGTAATTTTATGCATGGTCAGCCAAAAAACATACCTTAGAGAAAATTTAGTAGCTCTTCCAATTGAATTCATTTAAAGAAAATGAGGCAATGAATATGGCTGACCCCAGGTGCCTGGCACCTGGTTTTTTTAAACTCAATGTCATGGAAAAAGAACAGTAACTATAAAAGCATTGACATGCATTTAATGCGCATATCATGTTGATGTTTTGCACTATTCATGCTATAATTCTTGCATAGGAGATGATAATTATGTCAAAAGTAAGTACAAATATTAGTCTAGATGCTGATTTAAAAAAAGCCAGTCAGGAACTTTATTCTGACCTGGGAATGGATCTTTCTACGGCAGTTACGATTTTCCTGAAGCAGTCTTTGCGTGTGCAAGGTATTCCTTTTACAGTCAGTAGGGAAAACCATAACGCAGAGACAGTTGCCGCGTTAAATGAATATTATGAGATGAAAGCACACCCTGAGAAGTATAAGCATTATTCATCCTTCAAAGATGCAATCAATGATGTACTAGGGGAATAAATATGCTTGACATCGTCCTTTCAAACCATTTTAAAAAAGATCTGAAGCAGATATCAAAGCGTGGATATAATCTTAATCTTCTCAACGATGTTGTTGAACAATTAGCAAGAATGAAAAAGCTTCCGGAGAAAAACCGTGATCACAATCTTACAGGTGATTTCATAGGTTTTCGTGAATGTCATATACAACCAGACTGGCTTCTTGTATACCGTGTAGATGAAGATGAGCTTATTCTTTTTTTGTCACGTACAGGAACTCATTCAGATTTATTTTAATTAGTGCTTTTGAAATCAATTTTAAAGAATACTAGGAAAAAACGGACTGGAATGGTAAAATAGATTCTGGTCCGTCATTTTTTGTCTGGATATGCTTTAATCCATGACAGAATGATGAAGGACACAATTCCATTCAGGAATATGCAACAAATGAAAAAACCTTTGATTCATCTGATCACTAAGATTATTTCAAGAAAAACAGTGAGGAACCCAATGAAGATTCGCAGAATGATAATACATCTGAAAGAGAGAATAGCTCTGAATAAAAAGGCGTTTATTCTCTACACGATACTAAGAGGCCTTGTGATTCTGACCGCTGTGCGGTGCTTCTTTGAGGCGAATTTCGAGGGGCTCGCGCTCTGTATCCTCTCGCTTTTACTTTTCTTAGTTCCTTCGCTTCTCGAGGAAAAAATGAAAATTGACCTGCCGCCGGTTTTCGAGTGCTTCATCTACGGCTTCATCTACGCGGCAGAGATTTTAGGAGAGGTGAATAAATACTACACGAGGATTCCGGGGTGGGATACGATGCTTCACACCTTAAACGGCTTCCTCTGTGCCGCGATAGGATTTTCGCTGGTGGACATCCTGAACAGAAAGAGTAAGAATATCAACCTCTCACCGTTCTATATGGCAGTCGTCGGCTTTTGTTTTTCGATGACAGTCGGAGTCATCTGGGAATTTTTCGAGTACACGATGGACAGCCTTTTTTTCCTCGATATGCAGAAGGATTTCATCGTGCAGAAAATCGGCACCGTAACCCTCGATACGACGCATACACAGACACCGGTCATAATTGATCACATAAAAAAGACGGTTATTTTTACCTCAACCGGGAAAAAATATACGATAAACGGCGGCTACTTAGACATCGGAATCAACGATACTATGAAGGATCTGCTTGTAAACTGCATTGGTGCGACAGTCTTTTCAGCCTTCGGCTATATCTATGAAAAGACGAAGTCACTGTCTAAAAAGGACAGGAATCCGGCTGCAAACCTCGCAGCCTCCCTTATGGTCACGACTCTTTCGGATGAAGACTTAAAGAAACAGGAAGAGGAGATTCTCGAAAGGCAGACTGCGATAGCAGAGGAAAAGCTCCGCAGAAAGCAGGAGAGGGAGCTTGAAAAAGGAAAATCCAGCGATTGAAAATCTGTTCGATTTGTGTTAGACTAATATCTAATATTGTGATTTGTATCTGCCTGAGCACAGTAAAAAGTGATAAACGACAGATGGTACGTTTATTTTTTGAGGAAAAAGCATGACTATAGAAGAGATATGCCAGAGAGCATACGAGAATAAATACATCACAGCGAAGCTTTCTACGACTCAGAAGGACGAGCTTATTAACCGTGCAGCAGATGACCTCGTTAAAAACACCACTCAGATTCTCGCAGCAAACGAGATTGATATGAAAAACGGTAAGGAGCGCGGGCTTTCGCAGGGACTACTAGACAGACTTAAGCTTACAGCCGAAAGAATTGAAGGAGTTGCAGACGGCATGAGACAGGTTGCAGCTCTCCCGGATCCTGTTGGAGAGGTAAGCCGGATGTGGACCCGTCCGAACGGACTTCGAATCGGAAAGAAGAGCGTGCCGATTGGTGTCATAGGAGTCATCTACGAGGCGAGACCGAATGTCACAGCCGATGTTTTTTCCCTCTGCTTTAAGACCGGAAATACAGTAATCCTCCGCGGAGGCTCGGCAGCTGCGAATACGAATATCGCGATGATCGATTCACTTCACGCATCTTTAAAGTCGCAGGGACTCCCTGAGGACTGCGTCCTCTATATAGAGGATACGACGCATGAGAGCGTAAACCGCTTCATGAAGATGGATAAGTACGTAGACCTTTTGATACCGAGAGGTGGCGCAGGACTTATCAGAAGTGTAGTAGAGAATTCTACGATTCCTGTCATAGAGACAGGTACAGGGAACTGCCACATCTATGTGGACGAGTATGCTGATATCGACATGGCGCTTCGTATTACTGACAACGCCAAGACGCAGAGAATCGGCGTCTGCAATGCAGCAGAGTCACTCGTAGTACATGAGAAGGTGGCACCGGTATTTTTACCAAGGCTTGCAGAGCTCTTTAAAGGAAGGGTAGAACTTTTCGCAGATCCTGCCGCGAGGAAATACCTGACAGACTCAGCAGAGGCGACTGACGAGGATTTCGGCAGAGAGTATCTCGACTATAAGATGTCAGTAAAGACAGTTCATGATATAGATGAGGCGATAAGCCACATCAATCACTATAACACCGGACATTCAGAGGCTATTATCACCGAGAGCTATACGAACGCTCAGAAGTTTTTAGATGAAATCGACGCAGCCTGTGTCTATGTGAACGCCTCTACCAGGTTTACAGATGGAAATGAATTCGGCTTTGGAGCCGAGATAGGAATAAGCACGCAGAAGCTTCATGCGAGAGGCCCTATGGGACTTGAGGCTCTGCTTTCAAGCAAGTATATCATTTATGGAAATGGACAGATCAGAGAATAATAAATACGAATACAAGGGGAGTCTTTCGGCGGCGGACACAGACATTCCGGTAACTGAGCCGGACCGCCAGTATTTTTTCATGGATAAAGTGAAAAAATTAACAGAAAAGAGAGTTCAGGAGCTGGGAAGGCCCCTGACTTTTCATGTAACGACATTCGGGTGCCAGATGAATGCCAGAGACTCAGAAAAGCTGCGCGGTATCCTGCTTAAATGCGGCTACACCGAGTCAGAGTCTGAGGACGCTGACCTCGTTTTGTACAATACCTGCACAGTCAGGGAAAATGCCGACAACAAAGTATTTGGAAGGCTCGGCGTCCTGCACGGCTACAAGAAGAAAAATAAAGAGATGATGATCGGCCTCTGCGGCTGCATGGCACAGGAGTCTCAGGTCGTAGAGAAGTTAAGAAAGAGTTACCCTTTCGTAGATATCATTTTCGGGACGCACAACGTGTACATGCTCGCCGAGATCCTCTATGAGAGGCTTTCCGAGCACAGAAAGATCATAGATGTAAGGGAAAAGGCCGACGGCATAGTTGAAAATCTTCCACTCGAGAGAAAATACTCATTCAAGTCCGGCATCAATATCATGTTCGGCTGCAACAATTTCTGTTCCTACTGCATCGTTCCATATGTCAGAGGACGGGAGAGAAGCAGAGAGCCTGAAGCTATCGTCTGTGAGATAAAAAAGCTCGTTGCAGACGGTGTAAAGGAAGTCATGCTCTTGGGCCAGAATGTCAATTCTTACGGAAAGACGCTCGATCATCCTGTAAGTTTTGCAGATCTGCTTCGAATGGTAAACGAGATAGACGGACTCGAGAGGATCCGCTTTATGACCTCTCACCCTAAGGACTTATCTGACGACCTTATCGATGCGATGGCTGAGTGTGATAAGGTCTGCAATCACCTGCACCTGCCTCTTCAGTCGGGAAGCGACAGACTGCTTGCGGATATGAACCGCCACTACACAAAGGAGAAGTACCTTTCGATAGTGGATAAGATACGGAATAAGATCCCTGACATCGCGCTTACTACAGACATTATCGTAGGCTATCCGGGCGAGACTGACGAGGATTTTGAAGAGACCATGGATGTAGTAAACCGCGTCAGATACGACTCGGCATTTACTTTTATCTACTCAAAGAGGTCTGGAACTCCAGCCGCCAGAAGAGATGACCAGGTGCCTGAGGACGTGGTAAAAGCCCGCTTCGACAGGCTGCTTACGACTGTAAGAAGTATTGGAGAGGAGAAGGCAAAGGCGCTTACCGGAAAGACACTTCCAGTCCTTGTCGAAGAGGTAAACAGGCAGGATCCGTCCCTTGTGACTGGCCGCCTCACGAACAACAGTGTCGTACACCTTAAGGGCGATAAGTCGCTTATTGGGCAGATACTTGATGTCCATCTCGACGAGTGCAGCGGATTTTACTATTACGGGACACCTGTCAGGTAATTTTATGCTGTCTTTACAGGGCGGACATTTATTGAAATCTTAAGACAGGAGATAAGATGATTTCATTTATAGACGGCTATATAGAGAGCGTGTCCGACGGGACTGTCGTTGTAGATCATGACGGAATGGGCTTTGAGATGCAGATGTCTGGAAACTCGATCTCGAGGCTTCCAATAGACCACAGCAGGATACGCGTATATACGCTTCTTGGCTTTAATGAAAATACCGGGTTCTCGCTCTACGGCTTTCTCGACAGCGAAGAGAGGGATTTTTTCAAGATGCTTACCGGGGTATCTAAGGTCGGCCCGAAGGCTGCTATGGGAGTGCTTTCAGTACTTACTCCAGACGAGCTGAGGCTTTCTATTATTGCCGGTGACAAAAAGTCGATCGCACGCGCTCCGGGAGTAGGAACAAAGATGGCAGAGAGGATAATCCTCGAACTAAAGGATAAGATCGATGCATCTGACCTCTCAAGTGAAAAGGATACTGATGAGGGAGGAGTGGCCTCTTCTGTCTCATCTGTTAAAAATGACGCACTCGTGGCGCTTACCGGAATGGGCTTTTCCGGAAGCGATGTGTTAAGCGCCATGAAAAAGATCGACGGAGCTGACGATTTGAGCCTCGAAGATCTTTTAAGCCAGACTCTTAGGGTATTAGGGAGCAATTGATGGAGAGAAGAGTTATCACAACTGAAAAACAGGAAGAGGATATAAAGCCTGAGAATTCCCTTAGACCTAAATACCTGTCTGAATACATCGGACAGTCGAAGATCAAGAAGAGTCTTGCCATCTATATCAAGGCTGCAAAAGACAGGGGGGAGCCCTTAGACCATGTGCTTTTTTACGGCCCTCCGGGACTTGGAAAGACTACGCTCTCCGGCATCATCGCAAATGAGATGAATGTTCGAGTAAAGATTACATCAGGCCCTGCGATCGCGACTCCGGGAGACATGGCGGCCATAATCATGGGGCTTAAGGAAAACGATATCCTCTTTATCGACGAGATCCACAGGTTAAACAGGCAGGTTGAAGAGGTCCTCTATCCTGCGATGGAAGATTTCGCTATAGATATAATGATAGGAAAGGGGCCAACGGCCAAGTCCACCCGTATCGCTGTGCCTCATTTTACACTTGTGGGAGCAACAACCCGGGCCGGACTTCTTTCCGCACCGCTGCGCGACAGATTCGGTGTCATTTTTCATATGGAGTACTATACGCCCGAGGAGCTTCAAGCTATAATTTTAGCTTCCGCGAGAAAGCTCGACGTGGATATCGATGAGAGTGGCGCCTACGAGATGGCAAAGAGGTCGAGAGGCACTCCGAGGCTTGCGAACAGGCTGCTGCGCCGTGTCAGGGATATCGCGCAGGTGCGCTTTGACGGAAAGATCAATGAGGAAGTCGCACGCAGGAGCCTTGACCTTTTAGATGTAGACTCTATGGGGCTCGACAAGTCCGACAGAAAGATCCTGACCTCTATCAGAGATGCTTTCGACGGAGGCCCGGTAGGGCTCGATACGCTATCCGCCTACGTTGGCGAAGACAAGGGAACGATAGAGGATGTCACAGAGCCGTATCTTGTCCAGACAGGTCTTATTATAAGGACGCCCAAGGGCAGAGAGCTCACCCGGAAGGCTCTCGATCATCTGAAGGGAGAGCTCTGATTTTTTCACATCTTGTAAATTGACCTGAAGATATTTATAATAAGGGGAGCAGTTTTTTATAAAAGGAGACACCGGATGTCTGCAAAAAAGAGTACAACAGTCGTTATAGGAGGAAGAGTCTTAACGCTCAGCGGTTATGAGGAGGAAGACTATCTTCAGCGGGTAGCGGCTTATATCAATGGCAAGATCGATGATTTCACGAAGCTCGACAGCTACCGGAAGATGAATGCGGACATGAAGTCCATTCTCCTGGAGCTGAATATCGCCGACGACTATTTTTCAATGAAGGACAAGGTCTCAGACCTCGAGAAGCAGATCAAGCAGAAGGACAGCGAGCTCTACAATTTAAAGCACGAGCTTATCACGAATCAGGCTGCAAAAAACGACATTTCAGAGCGCGAAGAGGCTTTAAAGAAGGAAAATGCAGAGCTTCGCACTATGAAGGAAAAGCTCGAGGCCTCACTCGCAGACGCCCTTTTAGGGCCTGTCGAGGAGGAGGGCGATTCTTCCAGGAAAAGCACTAAGAAATAAGCGTATGAACGAAAAGAGAAAGTTAGAAGTACTCGCACCGGCAGGGGACTTAAAGACCTTGAAGGCCGCCCTTGTGGCAGGAGCCGATGCAGTATATTTTGGCGGAGAGATGTTCGGGGCGAGAGCCTATGCTCACAATTTTTCACTTGCAGATGCCGAAGCGGGGATCAGTTTCGCCCATGCCCGCGGCAAACGCACTTATCTTACTGTAAACACCCTACTGAAAACCAAAGAGATCGAAGATAAGGTCTATGATTATCTGAAAGACTACTACAATGCCGGAATAGACGGCGTTTTAGTCCAGGATATCGGGCTGATGCAGCTTATCAGGGCTTATTTCCCAGAGCTGCGGCTTCATATCTCTACACAGGCGAGCGTCACATCCATCTACGGCGCCCGTTTCTTCAAGAACCTCGGTGCCAAAAGAATAGTTCTCGCAAGGGAGCTGTCTCTTTCTGAGATAAAAAATATCCACGATAACTGTGATATCGAGCTCGAGTGTTTCGCGCACGGAGCTCTGTGCATGTCTTACTCAGGCCAGTGCCTTATGAGTTCGATGATCGGTGGCCGAAGTGGAAACCGCGGCAGATGCGCTCAGCCGTGCAGGAAATGCTATGAACTCGAAGGAGCCGAAAACAGCCTCAATGGAGATTACCCTCTAAGTCTTAAAGACCTCTGTACGATCGAAGATGTAAAGGCGCTCTACGATGCAGGAGCCATGTCTTTAAAGATCGAGGGCCGTATGAAGTCACCTGAGTATGTCGCAATGGCTTCATCTATGTACAGATGGGCCGCAGATTACGCGGAGTCAGGCTGCCTTCCAGAAAAAAAGGAACTCTCAGCCGTTAAGACTAAGCTTATTGCTGCAGGAACCCGCGGAGGAAGTACCGATAAATACCTCTATTCTCACAACGACTCCGATATGGTAAGCATTACGGATTCATCTTTCAGATCATCCCAGGTGCCTGATACGCTCCCGAAAGAAAAGACCAGAGAGGTCATCGGAGTTCTCACCGCCAGAATCGGTAAGCCGATCAGACTCACCATAGAAAACGATGAAAGTAAAGTAACCGTGGCTGGTCCTGTCACAGAACGGGCCAGAAAGCCAAAAGACATAGCCGAAGAACTTACAGAAAAAATAAGCCGTACCGGAGATGGCAGGATCGACATAGGTAATGTAATCCTCGATATAGATAAAGATGCCTTCATTCCGGTAGGTGTCGTAAAAGACCTGAGAAGAAAGGCTGTCTTTGAATTTTTAGGCGGTGTAAATGTAAAACGTGGCGAATGCCTCCCGTTTAAGCCACTTGAAGACAGATATCATAAAAATAGGGAATCGGATCAGATCCTTATTACCTGTATCAGTAAGGAGCAGCTTGAAGCCGTTGGTGATTTTGACGCCGGAGATTTTTCTGTTATAATTGCTATAAACTATGAGCTCTACAGACGCCTTCCAGCCAGATATTTCAAAGGAAAAGGCTTTTGGCTCTGCCTGCCGGATATTTTGAGATTCGATAGGGATTTTTCAATCGATGACGACGAAGTAAGGCGCATCTTTGATGGAGTGATCGTACAGACTTACGACGAGATAGAGTACGTAAAAGAGCGCCTTTCCGGTATGCCTTTTATCACCGATACAAGGATATACTCCTGGTCCGACAGAAGCAGGAAATCTATTATGTCAGACGGGCCAGAGTTTATCTCAGCTCCTATAGAGCTGAACCAGAAGGAGCTAAAGCACTTAGACAACAGCTCATCTATATTAAGCATTTACGGCAGGACTCCAGTCATGTACACATCTGCCTGCCAGCACAAAAATGCCGACGGCTGCGACAGAAGACAGACTTTGCTTTTCCTTAAAGACGAGAGAAAAGCCGGGTTTCCTGTAATAAACTACTGCAGTTTCTGTACGAACGTAGTGTACAACAGCGTACCGACTTCCCTTCTGCCTTATGTGCATGACATTTTATCCATGGGATTTGCAGGAGTGCGGTTCGATTTTACGACAGAAAACGCGAAACAGGTTAAAGAAGTTTTAAACATTTTTATAAAAAATATTTACGAAAGTGCCAGAGCAGACGTCTCATATGACGTCACGAGAGGGCATTTTCACAGAGGAGCAGAGTAGTGCTGCATTTAGTTACAGAAATATCCAGACTGACATTTATCGTCATTTTTGCGGTCTATACATACGACTGTTTTGCCGCATTAAAGCGCCATACATCTGAGAAAAGAGAAAAAAGGCTTTACTCTCAGCAGACATCGATGATCTATCTTTTCCTGATAAACGGGAATCTGCTGCTGTTTTTTAACAACAGTGATACGAAGATATTTGCGATGGGCCTGGCGGAGATTGTCTTTGTAACGATCGCCATGATAATCTACAAGAAGATCTACGAGATGGCTTCCCCGGCAGTCGTAAACAACATGTGCATGCTTTTATCGATTGGATTTATCATGCTTACAAGGCTGAACCAGGCTAAGGCACTTCGGCAGCTTCTGTTTGCCTGCATCGCCCTTATAATAACCTGCTTTGTACCGCTTTTTCTTGGAAATGTAAAGCTGATAAAAAGCTTAAAGCTCTTTTACATAGTTGCAGGCATCCTGCTGTTAGCGGTCGTTGCAGCTGTCGGAGCTACCACTTACGGTGCAAAGATAAATATCCAGATCGGAAGCATTGCTATCCAGCCATCCGAATTCGTAAAGATACTGATGGTCCTTTTTATAGCATGCATGCTGACGAACGATATCTCTAGAAAGCAGGTATTTAAGACAGTAGTTCTCTGCTGCCTTATGATCTTAATCCTGGCCTACTCTAAGGACCTGGGAAACGCGATGATATTTTTCCTTACGCTCCTTGTTATGATATACGCTGCAACGCAGAAGCCTTCGTACCTGCTCTATGGCGTTCTTCTTTTCGCAGCAGCGGCAGTTTTAGGATATTTTGCATTCAGCCATGTAAGGACAAGAGTCACAGCCTGGAAGGATCCGCTTTCTGTGGTAAATTCAGCAGGCTACCAGATCTGCCAGTCGCTTTTTGCTATAGGCTCCGGCGGATGGTTTGGAACAGGCCTCTACCAGGGAATGCCTAAGAGGATACCGGTAGTTGATACCGACTTTATTTTCTCGGCGATCTCAGAGGAGCTCGGCGGACTCTTTGCTCTGTGCCTTATATTTATATGCATAGCAAATTTCCTTATGATGTTTAATATAGCCTTAAAGATCAACAACAGATTCTACAAACTGATAGCCCTTGGGCTCGGTTCGCTCTACGCTTCGCAGGTGTTTACGACCTTAGGCGGAGTCACAAAGTTCATCCCATCGACAGGTGTAACACTGCCGCTTATCAGTTACGGCGGAAGCTCCCTGATGGCTACGATGCTTTTGTTTGCGATGGTTGAAGGACTTTATCAGTACAGAGGAGTCAAAGAAGAGACAGATGAGACACAAAACTACGAGGACACATACAGACGGCAGATGGAAAACGAACGCAGCGGGCAGGATGGAAGCTGGCGCAGGTGATAACAAAAATAAGCGCCATACCTTAAATGTCGAGACTTCGGTCATTGCATACGTTTTTCTGGCACTTTTTCTGGCGCTGACCGCCTATTTCGTATATTTTATGGTGTTTAAGAGCGAGGACTTCATAAATAATCCCGCAAACCCGAGAGTAAAAGGCTTTGAAAAGCTCGTAACAAGAGGAGAGATAAAAGCCGCCGACGGGACGATCCTGGCACAGACTGTAACAAGCAACGGAAAGGAAGTCAGACAGTACCCGAAGGGCCGGGAATATGCCCATGTCGTGGGATACAATACAAACGGCATGAGCGGAATCGAATCCGACGCAAGCTTCTATATGCTTCGTACCCACTCATTTCTTTTGAACCGGGTAGTAAATGACCTCAAGGGTGAGAAAAATCCCGGAGACAATGTAGTGACTACGATCGATTCGAAGCTTCAGAGCAGGGCATACTACGGAATGGGCCAATACCACGGCGCTGTCGTTGCGATAGACTGCAATACAGGCGGCATCCTCTCAATGGTATCAAAGCCTGATTTTGAACCGGGATCTGTCACAGCGAACTGGAAGAGCCTGACCACAAGTCAGGATTCTGTCCTTATAAACCGTGCGACTCAGGGACTTTACCCGCCCGGATCTACTTTTAAAGTTATTACAGTGCTATCTTATTTAAAAAATGGCGGAAAGCTCACTGACACTTTCGACTGCCGCGGATCATACACCCAGGACGGGTACACGATCCACTGTTTCGACGGAGAAGTTCACGGGCACCAGACATTAAGCCAGGCATTTGCGAACTCCTGCAACGTGGCTTTTTCTCAGATCGGGCTTTCGCTTCCGAAAGGAGCCCTGAAGCGTACTGCCGAGCAGTTTTTGATAAATAAATCGATACCGTCCAAGATTTCAAATATAAATAAGAGCCGGTTCACATTGAAAAATTCTGACCCGAAGGCTCTTGTGATGCAGACCTCTATCGGTCAGGGAAATACCCTTGTAACCCCGCTTCAGATGGCTTCTATCTGTGAGGCTATAGCAAATAACGGGACTTTGAAAGCTCCTTTTGTTGTAGATCACATTGAAAATGACAGCGGAAGACTTGTTCGAAAGTTTGACACCCAGTCCCAGAAGCTCTGCAGTGCAAAAGATGCCTCCACACTTAAAAATCTGATGCGCTATGTGGTAACGAACGGCACCGGGCGCGTTGTGAATACATCTTCCTACACGGCATACGGAAAGACCGGAACGGCCGAGTTCTCTTCGAACAAGCGTGAGGCTCACTCCTGGTTTATCGGATTTGCACAAAAAGGCAGGAAAAAAATAGCTGTTGCTGTTATAATGGAGAAGGGCGGAGCAGGTTCTTCACACGCCGCTCCACTGGCAAAGAGTCTGTTTGACACATATTTAAGGTAAAAAATGGTATTTAAGATCATACTTACGATTCTGCTTGTAATCGCAGCTTTCTTAGTGTATCTTATATTTGTGCCGATAGCGTTCGGGGTCAGAGGAAGTTTTGACGACGAGTATTTCAAGGCCTTTCTCCACGATCCGCTTCGGTTGATAAATCTAAGATTTGACACCTCATCCGATCCCGGATTTTCCCTCCGTATCTTTTATTTTATAAAGATTGGGGGCAAAAAAGAGGAGAAGGAAGAGAAGTCTGAGAAGAAAAAGCAGAAGAAAGCGAAAGAAAAGCCACGGGACAGAAAGAAAAAGCTCCTGGACTTCATCAAAAAAAGAATTAAGGCCATAATCACAAACGCAGGAGCTCTGCTTAAGCACTGCCGCATCCACATAGACGACTGCGATGTGAGCTTTTCTACAGGAGAGCCCGATACGACCGCTATGATCTACGGAGTGCTTTCGGCGCTTCCGTTTATGTATGGCAAAAGTACGAAGTTAGATTGTGATCTGATGAGTGACGACGCCTTTTTAAGGGGACATATCGGCGCCAGAGGGCATGTAAATGTCCTCCTCGTGATTATTTACGTTCTTAAGATTGTTTTTGCGAAGTAAAGGCTGCCAGATTTTTTAAAGGAGAAGGAAAAATGACCAGAGACACTTTTGAAAACACAGTAAAATCTCTCCTCGATGGGATGAGTTCCAATTTTTCGTCAAAGTCTGTCGTAGGAGATCCTGTACAGGTCGGTGATACGACGATCATCCCGCTCGTAAATATTTCTATCGGTATGATAAGCGGATCATTCAACGGCGAGAAGAATTCAAACAGCGCCGGCGGAATCGGTGTCAAGGCTAAGCCTCAGTCAGTTCTTGTGATAAAGAACGGTTCTGTTCGAATGATGGATATCGGCACCAGAAGTGGAATGGAAAAGCTATTAGATCTTATCCCGGATTTTATCGACCTCTTCAAGGGAAAGAAGTCTGAGGATAAAGCTGAGGACAAGGAAGCCAGGGAAGCTGCGAAGGAAGAAGTGGAAGAGAGAGTTAAGAAGTCTGCCGAAGATGCCAACAACTAAAAATGAGCGGTGCTGTAAAACACCGCTCATTTATCACGTGTAAAGAGAAAGAGCTGTCCGAAGACAGCTCTTTATGCTTTAATTATGCTCTCTCAACAGCGCCTGAACGAAGACAGGAAGTGCAGACGTATAATCTCTTAGGAGTACCGTTAACGATACATTTAACTGACTTAACGTTTGATTTCCAAATCCTGTTAGCTCTTCTATGAGAATGGCTCACCTTGTTACCATAGTGAGCGCCTTTTCCGCAAATAGCACACTTTGCCATACCAAAGCACCTCCTATCTCTAATAGAATAATCTGAACAAATGCCTTTTCACGACACAACTATTGTATTTTACCAAAACATTATATAAAATGCAAGCTTTTTTTCTGTTGTATTTTATTTTATTTTTAGGTATAATTAAGACAAATTGCTAAGAAACCATGTATTTTTTTTATTAATAAATGGAGGATTTTATGCAGACACAGGGTCAGATGGAGAATGATCTCGGGAAGGTCATTATCGACACCGATGTCATTGCCACATACGCAGGATCCGTAGCCGTTGAGTGCTTCGGTATCGTAGGCATGGCAGCAGTGAATATGAAGGATGGTCTTGTCAAGCTTCTGAAGAAGGAGTATCTCGGCCACGGCATTCAGGTACACTACAATGATGACAGCAGCATTTCACTTGACTTTCACTGTATCGTAAGCTACGGCGTTTCTATTTCCGCAGTAGCATCGAATCTCAGGGAGACTGTGAAGTACAAGGTCGAAGAGTTCACAGGTTTGACAGTTGACAGTATAAATGTTTACGTCGAAGGCGTACGCGTCATTGACTAAGGAGGACACATTGGCAGTTAATTCTATAGATGCGGCCCTTATCTCCAAAATGTTTCTGGCAGGCGCCCGCTATCTTGAAAATCAGAAGGACCATATAAACGAACTTAACGTATTCCCGGTACCGGATGGTGATACCGGAACGAACATGACAGCGACTATCATGTCTGCAGCCAAGGCTGTAAGCGATTTAATAAAGCCTGACATGAAGAGTCTCTCCAAGGCCATGTCATCCGGCTCCCTGAGAGGTGCCAGAGGTAACTCAGGTGTCATCCTTTCCCAGCTTATCAGAGGCTTTACTAAGGTCATGAGAAATGTTGACGTTATCGACGCAGAGTCTCTGACCGAAGGATTGCAGAAGGCCACAGAGACCGCATACAGAGCAGTTATGAAGCCGAAGGAAGGCACTATTCTCACAGTTGCGAAGGCTGCAAGTGATGCCTGTGCCGACGCTGCTGTCGAGACAGATGACCTCATAGAGATCGGAGGAAAGGTTGTAGAAGCAGCTACAGCAGCTCTTGAATCCACACCTGAGCTCCTTCCTGTTTTAAAAGAGGCTGGAGTAGTAGATTCAGGTGGTTCAGGGCTTCTCGAAGTCTTAAAGGGTGCCTACGACTACCTCTGCGGCAAGGATATCGATATCACTATCGAAGAGGAGAAGCCTGACGAGGAAGAGATCGAAGAAGAGGAGAAAGTCAAATTCACTTACCGCGTTTCGTTCTCACTGAAAGCCCCGGAGAATTTTGCTACAGGAGTAGATGCTGACCTTACTGAGTACCTCTCTGGCATTGGTGACGATGTAAAGCTCTCAGCCGATTCCCGTACCATGCAGATCTCTCTTCTTACGAACGTACCGGGCAAGGCATTAAATCACTCCTTGAAGCTTGGTGACGCCTACGACATCCATATCACGAATATAAAGCTCGACGGAAAGGCTCCTGCAGCAGAAACAGCTGAGCCAGCTGCCACAGCTGAGAATTCTGATAAGCCGGCGAAAGAGCCAGCAGAGGAGGAAACTCCGTTAAAGGAGATCGGTTTCGTCGCCGTCTCCTCTGGTGAAGGACTTGACGAGATCTTTACAGGACTTGGCGCTGACGTAGTCATCAAGGGCGGCCAGACCATGAATCCTTCTACGAACGATATTTTAGAGGCCGCTGAGAAGGTAAATGCGAAGAACGTCTTCATCCTCCCGAATAATAAGAACATAGTTCTCGCCGCAAGCCAGGCAGCAGACATTCTTGAGGACAAGAAGGGCATCGTCATTCCGGCGAAGACCATCCCACAGGGCATCACAGCACTTGTGAACTTCATCCCTGACCAGTCCGTAGAGGAGAACCAGAAGCGGATGACCGAAGAGCTCTCCAAAGTCAAGAGCGGCGAAGTCACCTACGCTGTAAGGGATACCTCTGTAGATGGCAAGGCGATAAAAGCCGGTGACTACATGGGAATCACAGATCTCGGAATCAAGGCTGTAAATGAGTCTATCGTAGAGACTTTTAAAGAAATGCTTAATGACATGGTCGACGACGATTCTGCACTTATTACGATCTATACCGGTGCAGATGCCAGAGAAGCCGAGACTCACGAGATTACAGACATGATAAACCAGACATATCCGTCCATCGAGGTCGATGTCCAGAACGGTGGTCAGAACGTATATTATTACATCGTAAGCGTCGAATAATGAATCTGAACGACGATATCACAACCATAAAAGGAATAGGACCTAAAACTGCCGCCCCCTTCAGGAGGGCGGGCATTTTTTATGTCTACGATCTCCTGACATACTATCCGTCCACCTACAAGACGTACCCGGAAGTCTCGGCAGTCCTTACCGCCGAAGAGGGAGAAAGCGCTGCCATCTGCGCCCCTGTAAAAAATATCTACGAGCGCTGCGCTTACGGAAAGACCATAACGACAGCTGCGCTGAGTGTAATGGGTCTTTCTGTAAATCTTGTCTGGTTCAACCAGCGCTATCTGAAGAGATCATTAAAGCCGGGTATCCGCTATGTTTTCTATGGCAGAGTATCTTACAAAGGCAGGACTCCTGAACTCGTCCAGCCCCAGTATTTTACAATAGCCGATTACCAGAAGAAGGTCGGTGTAAAGCTCCCTGTCTATCCGAAAGTTTTCGGACTTACCGATAAGCTGATAGAAAAAGCAGTCCGCCAGGTTCTGTCCGAAGTAAATATCACTGAATATCTCTCAGATGATATCTTAGAAAAATATCAGCTGCTTGGCCTTCCCTCTGCATTTAACAATATTCATTTTCCTGAAAATTCAAAGATGCTCTCGAAGGCAAGAGAGAGGATAGCCTTCGATGAATTTTTCATGTTTCTGCTCTCACACAGACTGAGTGCCTTGGAAGAGGAGAAAGTTCCGAATACGCTTGGAAAGTTCGACACCTCGATCTGTGAGAAAATAAAGGCATCCCTTCCATACAAGCTGACAAAGGGGCAGGATGGCGCATTAAACGACCTTCTGCGCGATTTCAACGGAAAATATATAACTCAGCGTCTGATACAGGGAGACGTCGGGAGCGGAAAGACCATAGTCGCCTTCTGTTCTATGGCCGTGATGGCTTATAACGGCTACACTTCGGCAATAATGGCTCCTACTGAAGTCCTCGCAAACCAGCACTATCAGAAGCTTCTGTCACTTACTAAAAGATTGGGACTTGAAATACCAACTGTGCTGCTGACCGGCCATGTGAAGGGGAAGGCCAGAAGGGAAGCATTAGAGCAGACAGCATCCGGCGTACCGTCTTTTGTGGTCGGGACACATGCGCTTTTTCAGGAGAAGGTGCAGTTTAAAAACCTTGCCCTTGTAATAACAGATGAACAGCACCGTTTCGGTGTAAAACAGCGAAACGCCCTTATAGAAAAGGGCAGGAGTGTCTTTTCAGTCGTAATGAGCGCGACACCTATTCCAAGAACACTTTCCCTTATCCTGTATCAGGGCATGAATATTTCTACGATCACAGAGAAGCCTTCTGTCAGAAAGCCGCTGAAAAACGCCGTGATCGACCCATCGCTTCGAAAAAATGCCTACGCGCTGTTTGTAAGAGAAGTCCGCGCCGGCCACCAGGGGATTATAATCTGTCCTCTTGTCGAGCCATCTGAAAATGCCGAAGGAGAAAACGTAGAAGAGTACTATGAGAAATTAAAAAATACCCTGCCTTCAGATATCACGATCGGCAAGCTTTATGGTCCGATGTCATCTGAAAAGAAGGATGCGGTAATGTCTGATTTTGCCTCCGGAAAGACCGATATCCTGGTATCTACCACAGTCATAGAAGTTGGCGTCGACGTACCGAATGCGACTGTTATCATGATAGAAGATGCCCAGAAATTCGGTCTCGCCCAGCTGCATCAGCTGCGCGGCAGGGTAGGCCGCGGCGATGCCCAGGCTTACTGTATGTTTGTAGACACCAGCGGCTCGAAGACCCCTTCAAAGCGGCTTGAAGTCTTAAAGGCGTCAAACGACGGCTTTTATATTGCAAACGCCGACTTGAAGATGCGCGGCCCTGGGGATGCCTTCGGAGTAAGGCAGTCCGGAGACATAGCTTTTAAGATTGCAGATATCTACAATGATTCTGCGCTGCTTGCAAAGGCATCTGAGTGTGTGGAAAAACTATTGTCCGAAGACCCGGAGCTTAAGTCAATGCCCGAATTAAAGAAATTTTTAACTGAAGAGTCAGAGAGGTCATACTCAAATCTTTAAAAAAAAGGTGTTGTGTCAGTTATTGGCACAACATCTTTTTTTAAAGGACTTTTGAAAGAAATAGTTTTGTACGTTCATTCTGCGGGTTGTCGAAAAGTTCATCAGGCGTATTTTCTTCGACGATCCTTCCCTGGTCTAAGAATAATACACGTGAGGCGACATCCCTCGCAAATCTCATCTCGTGAGTTACAACAGCCATCGTCATGCCCTCATCTGCGAGTTCTCTCATTACTGATAAAACTTCACCGACCATCTCTGGATCTAAGGCAGAAGTAGGCTCGTCAAAAAGCATCATTGAAGGATGCATCGCAAGGGAGCGGACAATTGCAATACGCTGAGCCTGGCCACCGGAGAGGGAAGAGGGGTACGCGTCTGCCTTTTCTTTAAGACCAACGCGGTCAAGAAGTGCCATGGCCTCTTCATTTGCCTCATCCTGGGACTTTAGTTTTAGAAGGACAGGTGCAAGCGTTATGTTTTCACGTACTGTCATATTCGGGAACAGATTAAAGTGCTGAAAAACCATGCCCATCTTCGAACGGACCTTATCGATATTCACATTCGAAGATGTAATGTCTTCCCCGTCGAAAATTATCTGTCCTTCAGTCGGCTTTTCAAGTAAATTCAGACAGCGGAGAAAAGTGGATTTGCCGGATCCGGAAGGCCCGATGATAACAACCTTCTCCCCATCACTTATATCTACATCGATACCTTTTAAAATATCGGCTCTGCCTTTTAGCGTATGAAAAGATTTATGGAGATTTTTAACGGATATCACTTCGAGCCATCCTCCTTTCGAGAATATTGAGTACCTGAGTCAGACCAATGACGATGACTAAGTAAATGAGCGCCACCGCAAGCAGTGGCGGGAAGGCGTCATATGTCTGTGATCTGATTATATCGCCACCCTTGGTCAGATCCTGAATTCCAACGTAACCGGCAACAGAGGTCTCCTTGACTAATGAGATAAACTCGTTAAATATTGCAGGAGCCACATTTTTGAATGCCTGCGGCAGAACGATCTTCTGAAGAGTCATTCTCTCACTAAGTCCTAAAGACCTGCCGGCCTCTGTCTGTCCGATGTCTACTGACTGTATACCTGAACGGATAATCTCCGCTACATAAGCACCTGAGTTGATACCGAATGCCACGATAGCAACCTGTATCGGCTGCCCGGATTTCCAGATAGCAAAAGTAAGTATCATAAGCTGCACGATAGTAGGTGTACCTCTGATCACAGTCAGATAAAAATTCACTATCACATTTAATATAAAAAGAACCGGTCCTGTTTTTTCCGAACTGTTCTTTTTATTCTGATGCTGCACTCTGATGATCGCAGCGATAACACCGAGAATAATTCCAAGGATCAGCGCTCCAGCAGTAATGATCACAGTGTTTTTCAGACCATCGACGAGATACATGTATCTCTTTTCAGCAATGAAATCCTGAAATAAATGCTCTGACAAAGACATTTGACGCCCTCCATTCCATTGTCAGCGGTAAATTACTTTTCGCTGATATATTCATCCATTATCTTCTGAAGCTTGCCTGAGTCCTTTAAATCTTTAAGAACCTTGTTTATCTCAGCAGTGAGATCAGATCCCTTAGGGCAGGCAATAGCATAAGATTCACTTGTAAGTGAGTCAGAAAGCCTCCTGTATAATATAAAGTGTCAGGGGGTTGACATATAAAAATACCTCAAGTAGATTTGAATCATTACTGACCTGGACGTTAGTAAAATTCAAAAGAACAAGAGGTATCTACGATGAATTGTAA
>Ga0214927_100193_pt1 | contig 23204 bp, 20 predicted proteins | sample Stichaenrichm16X_FD_168612 | JGI IMG/M metagenome (GOLD analysis project Ga0214927, IMG submission 168612) | Xylose enriched microbial communities from anaerobic bioreactor in Madison, Wisconsin, United States - 16X | ecosystem: Engineered > Bioreactor > Anaerobic > Unclassified | place: USA...
GTTTTGTTGACGTGCCGATTTATCATTATCGATATACATTTTCTTCGGCTACAAAAAGCGCAGATACAAGTAAATTCGAAACTGCTATTACAGCTTGGTCTTTAATAAAAAAAGATCTTGATAATGAAAATCTTACACCGTTGGTAATAGAAAAGTGGGCGCGAAATTATATTGTCTGGAATATAAAGATATGTGAAAGAATGTTATTGTCAGACTCTTTTTCGGAGAAAGAATATAGCAAGGTTAAGGACAATATTTCTACATATAAGGCGTATATTCACCTGCTTGGAAAAAGACATCAAATCTTGGCTGAAAGCATACTAAAATCATGGAGGCAATATGCATTCTGGGGATGCATTTTTTATAAAGCTAAGAAAACATATGTACAATTTAAAAATCGATAATGAGTCGATTAGTTAATATGGAATGAGATTATGAACCAAGTAAAAGAAAATAATAAGCCCAAGGTGTTGATTGTAATTTTGAATTATGGAACTTATGATTTAACCTTGAAACTTATAAAAAAATTGTCTGATTTGTCATATAAAGAATATGACATATTTGTTGTTGATAATTGCTCGCCAAATGAATCAGCAAAAGTTTTGGAAGAAAATAGTCAGGAAATGAATTATATTTTCTTTGCCAATAAAACAAATGCTGGCTATGCGGCGGGAAATAATATCGGAATTCGATATGCATATGAGCATGGCTATGAATATACTTGGATATTAAATAATGACGTTATAATTTTGAATCAAAATGTCCTAGAGCACATGATCAGTACAATTCAAAAACAGGATCAGGTCGCAGTAATAGGTCCCAAAATAATTACGAGAGATAATACAGTTTGTGCTCCTTACTGCAGACGTCCTACTTTTAAGAGCTTAACCTATGGTATTGCAGCTGAGCGTAATTATAGGAGAAAATATAATGATACTCCAAGAAAAGTTTATCGTGTATATGGATGCTGTATGCTCCTAGATACGAAAGCATTGCATGAAGTTGATTATATGGACGAAACAACATTCCTTTATGGCGAGGAAGATATTCTGGCGGAGAGATTGCTGAAAAAAGGCTATTCTGCATATTATGATCCGCAAGTTTGCGTGAAGCACAACGAGTCGTCTTCAATGAAAGAGGTTCCTAAAGAGAAACAAAAGAGAATAATTGAAGCAAGAAGAAAAAGCAGAGAACTATACTTAAAAGATTATAGACATTTTAGCACAGGACAAATTGCAATGGTGAATATGGTGGCAGATACAATTGCTAGGATCAGAGGATAAAAATTAATGAGGTATCGTAATAGTTTTATCTCCATTGAAGATAAGCATTTTTACTTATATAAAGGTTGCATCAGCTTACTTCTCCTATTGTTCTTGATGATTATGCCGGATGATTTTTTTGGAATGTTTGAGCTTTATCATAATGCAACGCCTAGTTTCATTGACTATAAATGGCTTGATTATAGATTCGGCATTGTACAGTTAATTATCCTTATTATTGGTATTATCCTTTTCCTGTACCATAAGGTTTATTCTGTAGGACTGGTCTCTATATATTTTCTAATAAGGGAGCTACTTTTTAAGAATAATGTTTTTACGATGCATTCATATGAAATGTATTTAACATTATTCGTTGGATTGAGCTTTCTAATACTTACAATATATTCAGCTCAAAATTATGAACAATTAAAGTCATTCTTTTATGCTTTTCTGTTTTTAAATGTAGTTTCAGTTTACATAAATCGAATTCTTTCATCTTCGGTCGCTGAAGGAAGCAGGTATCATGCATCAAATCTTGATGTTGGTGGAACAGGGATAATATGTGCTATTACGCTGTTCTATTTATTGGAAATAAAAGAAAAGAAAGCTTTTGACTATTTTTTCTTAATTATAACAACTATTGCGTTGGTTATGTCTGGGTCTAGAAATAGTGTCGGAATTTTTGCTATTTTATTAGTCATTAAATGGATAATTGGAATTTTTAGAAGAGAAGATATAACAAAGGAAGAAATTAGACACAGTATACTTAGAATCATTGCGATCGCTATATTTATTGTTGCAGTGATTTTAATTTTTGGTCATCAGATACAAGAAGTTCTACTGACAAATAGAATTTTCACAACTTTCCTTTCTGGAAATATTGCTAATGATGATTCTTTTGACGGAAGATCAAGGTCAATTGCAATTGGATTAGACATTATAAAAGATCATCCTTTTGGAATTTCTGGCTGGTTCACAAATCTTCAAGAAGAAACGAGAATGCGAGGATTTCCCACTTTTCCTCATAGCGATATCATCTGCTTCTACTTAATGTATGGACCAGTTACGATAATATTATACATTTATGTGATCATACAAATGATAAAGAACAAAGGTATACATAATACATTCTTATGGCCTCTTCTTTTCCTCCTCTTATACTCTATTATTTCAGGAGGAGCAGAAACAAATTTTAAAATTATATATATTTATGGAGTGGTTATATACCTCTTCATACGCACAAGATTGGAATACGAAAGGAATTAATAAGATGTTGCATTGTGCTGATGGTCGAGATATTTATGTTGTGTGTCCTTCTGGAGTAAAAACAGGAGGAACAGAGTTACTCCACCAATTAGTAAAAGAATTAAGGAATAATCATTTAAATGCTAAGATAGCCTATACGAGACATGTTGCGAACCCTACACCAAAGTCATTTGAAATATATGTAAATGATTATTGCTTTGTTGATCAAATAGAAGATAGAAACAACGTTGTGGTTGTACTTCCTGAAACATTTATAAGCTATTTGTTCCTTTTTAATAGTGCTTTTATAGTTGTATGGTGGTTGAGTGTAGATAATTACATGAAATATGAGAGTATAAAGTCAGCGTATCATACTAGAGGAATTGCTGGAATTGGCGGCTATTTTAAAAATAAAGCATGGGAAAAGGTAGAGTACCCCATTAGTAAAATCAACATGAGGATAAGGTTGAATCTGGCACAAAGCTATTATGCTATAGATTTTTTAAAGAAAAATAATTTTGAGAATATTATCTACCTGTCTGATTATATTAATTTAGACTATATACATAATTCTAGAATTGATATGCCGCGAAAAAACGTTGTGCTATACAATCCAGTGAAAGGGAAAGAATTTACAAAACATCTAATTTCAAAAGATCCTTCAATGAGATGGAAGCCGTTAATCGGAATGACAAATGATGAAGTAAGGAAATGCTTGGAAACAAGTAAGGTATATGTTGACTTTGGAAATCACCCTGGAAAAGACAGATTTCCAAGAGAAGCCGCGATGTGTGGATGTTGTGTAATTACCGGAAAGCGTGGGGCAGCAGGATTCTATAAAGATATACCTATCCCTAGTAAATATAAATTTGATGATAAGAAAAAAGAATATGACGCTATAATAGAAAAAATTAAATATTGCTTTGACAATTTCTCTGATGCACAGGCGGATTTTGAAGAGTACAGAGAAACAATAAAAAATGAGCCGCTAAGTTTTAAATCAGACGTAAAAAAAATTTTTGTTGATTGAGATAAATCACTTATGGAAAAAGCAGAAAATAAAACGCATTCAATAAAATATAATGCATTGATGAATGTGATTCTCACAGCATCAAGCTTTTTATATCCTCTTATTACGTTTCCATATGTTTCTAGAGTACTTCTAGTTGCCGGAAACGGGAAGGTGAATTTTGCTGCTTCTGTTGCTAACTATTTTATGATGGTAGCTTCTCTTGGTATTCCAACATATGGTGTGCGTGCTTGCGCTCAAGTACGTGATAATAAAGATGAACTATCAAAAACAGCTCAAGAAATACTAATAATCAATTTGATAGCAACTGTTCTTGTAAGTATCACATATATTATTTGCGTTTTTACAATACCAAGATTTAGCCAAGATAAAGTGCTGTTTTTTATTGAAGGAATAAATATCGTTCTTAACATGTTTGGCGCAAATTGGTTGTACCAAGCACTTGAAAAATATGATTATATAACCATACGTTCCATAATTTTCAAGGCTATTTCTGTGGTTCTTATGTTTATGTTTGTCCATAAAGCATCGAACTATAGAGTGTATGCTTTTACATTTGTTTTCGCTAATGTAGGATCAAATATTCTTAATTTCCTCAGACTTCATAGATATATAAGTTTTAAGAAATTTTCAAATTATAACTTTAAAAAGCACTTAGGACCTATCTTTATTCTTTTTGCTCAAAATGTAACTGTTTCAATATATACAAACTTAGATACTGTTATGCTCGGCTTTATGCGTGATGATACACAAGTAGGGCTTTATACAGCTGCTGTAAAGTTTAAAGGTTTATTAACAGGAGTGGTAGTTTCATTAGGAAATGTTTTATTGCCAAGAATGTCTTTTTATGTCAAGAATAATCTTAAAAATGAATTTAAACAGTTGATGGCATCAGCATTAAATACTATTTTTTTCTTGGCATTTCCTATTGTTATTTATTTTTTACTTGCTTCCAGAGATTGTATTCTCTTTATCGCTGGCAGGCAATATTTAGGTGCCGTGTTGGCAATGCAGGTAATAACACTGGCTGTTTTGCCAAATGGTTTGACTGGAATTATTGGTGTGCAAATCTTGACTCCTCTAAATAGGGAGAGACAGGTCCTTTATTCAGTAATCATAGGTGCTTCTTCAGATTTTATACTTAATCTTATAATGATTCCATTTTGGGGAGCAACAGGTGCGGCTCTAGCAACAACAGTTGCCGAGTTTTTAGTTTTGATTGCTCAAGTGATTTTGGGTAGAGATGTATTATCAACAGTTTCTAAGGATATAAAGTTTTTACATTATTTTCTTCTCTCTATCATAGCTGGATTACCGACATTTTTTGTATTCAAGATGTTAAAATATCCGTCTATTATTCGCCTTATGATAACATTTATTATTTATTCGATTATATATTGCTTTCTATTATATATTTATAAAGATCCAATATTATATAAGGCTCTTGATAATAAAATTACAAGGCGATTCGTAAGAAGGAGTTGATTCACCCATGTACGATTATTTGATAGTAGGATCCGGTCTTTACGGAGGCACATGTGCCAGAGAACTAACAGACGCTGGAAAGAAAGTCCTTGTGATTGACAAGCGTCCAAACATTGCTGGTAACGTATACACAGAAGATATTGAAGGCATCCACGTTCACAAGTACGGAGCACATATCTTCCATACGAATAATAAGACCGTCTGGGATTATGTTCAACGCTTCGCTACATTTAATCGCTTCACCAATTCTCCTGTGGCGAACTACAAGGGTGAGCTTTACTCCATGCCTTTTAATATGTACACATTCAATAAGATGTGGGGTGTAGTCACACCGGAAGAAGCGGCGGCCAAGATTGAGGAACAAAGACAAGAAATCAAGGGAGAGCCGAAGAATCTCGAGGAGCAGGCGATTTCTCTTGTTGGCCGAGACATTTTCGAGAAGCTTGTCAAAGGGTATACAGAAAAGCAGTGGGGCAGGGATTGCAAGGATCTTCCAGCTTTCATTATTAAGAGATTGCCGGTGCGTTTGACTTTTGATAATAATTACTTTAACGCTCTTTATCAGGGCATTCCGATCGGTGGCTATACCAAGATGGTAGAGAAAATGCTTGATGGGATAGAAGTAAAGACCGGTGTTGATTACTTATCTGATCGTGATCATTGGAACAGTGTGGCAGATAAGATTATCTACACAGGCCCGATCGATGCTTTTTTCGAGTATAGGCTGGGATATCTTGAATACCGGTCAGTTCACTTTGAAACGGAAGTTTTGGGCAAACCAAATTTCCAAGGTAATGCCGCTGTGAATTATACAGATCGTGAAACACCATGGACTCGTATCATTGAGCATAAGTGGTTCCAGTACGGGAAAGATGATGAAGGAAATGATCTGCCGAAGACCGTAATCAGCCGGGAGTACAGTTCCGAGTGGAAGCCGGGAGATGAGCCTTATTATCCTGTGAATGACGAGAAGAACGGTGTGCTCTATCAGAAGTATAAAGAGCTTTCCGATCAGGAGCAGAATGTAATCTTCGGCGGACGTCTTGGTGAATACAAGTACTACGATATGGATAAGACGATCGAAGCAGCACTGGAGAAGAGTCGGGAATTGATGTGATATTAGATTGGAAAAAGATTGACGATAATGAATAAGCAGGAGAAAATCTTTGACAGACAGACAGACAGACAGACAGACAGACAGACAGACAGACAGACAGACACGTATTCTGTTATGGGGATTCTTTGGCTATGAAAATTATGGAGACGATTTGCTTCTGTCTACTATGATAGAACATTTGGAATCACATAATAATAGCTATTTAATTACTATTCCGATGCATAAGAAATATGATTCTCTGAAATCAAAAAAGAATATTAGACAAATTGAATGGAAATATGAAAAACTCTTTTCAGAAGCAAATAATAATGATGTCTTAATTATTGGACCAGGAGGAATCTTTCCTACTGAAAACACCAAAAAGCTAATATTTTTGGAAATAATTGTTAATTATTGGAAACTGCGTAGGAAGCGCGTTTGCTTTTTTGGATTTGGAGTTAACGATAAAATATCAAAGAATAATGTAAGACGGTGGCAATATATTGCGAGAAAAACAGATTTATTTGCAACACGAAATTCTCATTTTTTGAAGGCCGCTTTAATTCCCAAGTCAATGAGCATTTTCGGGATGCCGGATGTAGCCTTCGCTTCTGATATACATAAATATGAAAATGAAGTCATGGGCGACAATGATGTAAAAAGATTAGGAATTGCTGTTGCCAATTTGTCGCCTGATATAATTGATGAACAGGCTGATGTTTGGATGAATGTTGTTAATTCTTTGATTGCTCAGGGATATTACGTCGATCTCATTGCATTCTATAAGGACTCAGATGATTTATTGATTCACCGTATTTATTCCAAGTTATCTGATAAGACATCTGTTCGTTTGTTTGAGTATAAGAATATTAACCAAGCAATTACCAATTGGAATTCTTATACTATGGCAATTTGTATGAGATTTCATTCTAATGTTGTTTCAACAATTTTTAATGTTCCTTTTCTCCCGATTGCATATGGCGTAAAGACTAAGAATTTAGCTGATGATATTGGTATTGGAGAATATGTGGCCTTTTGGAATGAAACGAATTCCGGATATTTGAGTCACTCTTATAAAATGTCATCTGACGAAATAATATCGAATTGCCAGAAGGTTCTTGATGATTGGGATATAATTAAAGAAAAAACGAAGAGCTATAGTGTTGCAGCCCAAAATAGAGTCGAAGATGCTTTCATAAAATTATATAAAGTTATCGATCGGCGTTGATTAGGAATTCGGACCTATCAAAGTTAATTGTAGAGCGCTTGTGATTGTAAACACAGATCCGGAGTGATAGGGTGTCTAAGGAGATAATGATTCAAGGCGGTCAGTCCTTCATGGTGGACATGCCAGCGAGAGAATTGCTGATGTGCTGGAATTCGGAGAAATAAGACTTTAAAATACTTCGTCCGAGTACACTAATGAAAGACAGTGGGGTCTTATAGGAGGGGAAGATGTATGAAGAAAGCACTTATTGTAGGGTTAAATGATTATGAGAGTTGTCCATTATCTTTTTGTGTAAACGATGCTGTTGAAATAAAATCTCTTATAGAAACAAATGGAGATGGTTCACCGAATTTCGATGCTAAACTTATAACAGACAAATGTGATCAAAATACATTACTAGACAATATCGAAGAACTTTTTAAGAGTGATCCCGAAATTGCGCTATTATATTTTTCTGGACATGGAGCCGATAAGGATGGAGGGTATCTCGTAACTACTGATTTTTGTTCTACAAATTATGGCGTACGCATGACAGATGTCATGAATATTGCTAATAAATCTAAGGCGAAAAATAAAGTTATTATTTTAGACTGTTGTTTTGCTGGTAATATGGGGCAGTCTTTATTGGCCAATAATGAATCTATTCTAGGCCCGGGCGTAACGATTATCGCGGCAAGTCGATCCGATGAAACGTCTGCAGAAAGAGGAGATCTTTGCCATGGGGTTTTTACTGATTTATTAATTCAAGGATTAAAAGGTGGGGCAGCCGATATTGGTGGCAATATCACTCCGGCAAGTTTATATGCATTTGTTGATCAAGCTCTTGGAGCATGGGAACAAAGACCTGTTTTCAAGACGAACATTTCACAGTTTTTGCCACTTCGTTTAATTGAAGCCAAAGTTCCTAAAAATTTGTTGCGAAAAATACCTAAATTATTTCCGTCTGCAACTGATGAATATAAGCTAGATCCATCATATGAGTTCACTAATGTCCCAACTGAGGTACACATAATTGAAAAACCATACGCTATCCCAGAACATGTTGAGATTTTTAAGACTCTTCAGCTGTTTGAAAGCGTTGGATTAGTTGAGCCTGTAGACGAAGATCATATGTATTTTGCGGCAATGCATTCTAAATCTTGTAAGTTGACAGCACTGGGTTTACATTATTGGAGACTTGCAACGGATAAAAGATTTTGAAAGTGAGGGTATCTAGTATGAGCAAGACTTATAATCTTTTTATTAGCCATTCTTGGAACTATTCGGATGCTTATGAGAAATTGTTGAATTTGTTAGATAAAGATACATCGTTTTCATATAAAAATTATTCAGTGCCAAAAGATGATCCTGTTCATACGAATGGAACGGATAAGGAATTATATGAAGCAATTAAAGAGCAAATGTCTCATGCAAGTGTAGTTTTAATAATGGCTGGAGTATATTCCACATATAGTAAATGGATAAATAAGGAAATAAAGATAGCACAAGAAGAATTCAACAATCCTAAACCAATTATTGCGATTGAACCGTGGGCAAGTACCAACACATCAACTGTTGTGAAAGATGCTGCGGATGAAATTGTAAGATGGAATAGTAAAAGCATTATTGATGCAATAAAAGAATTAGGATGAAGCTTCATCTTATCCTAAAGATAGTTGCCTCTATTCCTCATACTTGTGGTCAAATTCGTACAGCTCTTCTGACAGCAGATCTCTCAGAAGGGCTGTATCTTCTTTATCCGGAATCTCATCTGCATTTACAGTTCCAATGACCTTTCCGATCACCTGGACATGATCGTCTTCGTTTTTTTTCTCCGTAGGGGAGATTCGGGTTCAGGGAGTACAGCTTATTGTCATACAAGCGTTTGATCACGGCTCCATCCGCGCTGGAGCAGATTATGATAACATTACTGATGCCATTAGAAATCCTAGATTTGAATATTTTCATTACCTCCGCTGTGGTAGATTTGGATTTTCTACTGCGACGGGGATTTTTTTGCGCATCCGAGATGAGAGTAGAGTTACTGAGCTCGATTCCACATCATGTTGTAATGTTGGCTCTGTTGCAGAGTATCAAAGATGTCTTTCATCACATCCCGCATGAAATCAACATTCACGGCTGTTGCATCATAGTAAAGCTGCTGACTGAGAACCGGAACCCCGGCGTCAAGCCATGAAATCAAGGCTGCTGCAAGGTTATACCGTTTCAGATTTTTACTTCCGTCAGGATTTTGATCAATGAATTCCTCTTTATGATCTTCCAAAAGTTCCTTGCGAATGTTTGTTTTGCCGATGGTTTGCATGAAATAGTACTCCAGAATTCTCCTCGATACAGTTAACAAAATTGTGGAATCTGAGGTTGTACGATACTCATGCCACAGGGCATCATAGCTGTTTCTTACCGGACTGACATTACCAGTCTTATCGGCAGTAAGCGAAAGCACAATGTCAGAGTTACCTTCTGAATCTTTGAAGATCTTATAAAAACTTACACAATCAAAATCGTCGATATGATTGTAGCTTATTTCCCGGAAGAAATACGGATTGTGTGTTAAACAGAAAAATTGCTTGATGTAGTCTTCACGGTTTGCATCCATTGATGGCTCATAATTGTTGTAGCAGATTCCAATTAGATTGCGAATGAGAGAAGCAACTACAAAAAGAGTACCACTGTCCATGCTGGAAACCGGATCGTCGATTACCACAATTTTATTTCGCTTCACAGCATCTTCAGACTGACTGCCAAGCACAGTCTGATAAAAATACAAGAAGGCAATGAAGTTCCTTTCACCTTCACTGAGCCGCGTATCTTTGTTGACGACTTCCTTTTTTCCGGCAGCATTAGTTCGAACAAGTCGATACACGAGATCTGTTCCTGGCTTTTCCTCTAGATAGAAGCCTCTGAACCCGACTGACTTCAGTGCACCATTGATTGCGTGCATTGCATCTGTCGTGTTAACTGTTTGAGTACTGAGATCTTTGATTTTTTTGTCAATTTCTATTTTGGAAGAATTATAATTCTGCTTCAACGCACTAAGGCTTTCTTCTTCTCTTTTTAAAGGTGCCATGGTCCCCTCATATTTGGCAAAGTCAGCAGTAGCAAGGAAGGCCAGTTCTTCCCAAACGGCTTTATTGCATTTGGTCTTAGCACCCGGATCTAAGAGCAGTGCATTATATTTTTGAATCTCTGCATTGATTGTGTTGATCGTTACATTGATTTTATCCAGAACATCATCAATAGAATCGATTGATACACTGATGGCCGGAGATTTTAGCTTTTCATCCAATTTCTGATTATTGCTTTGAGCTTTTTCCATAAACTCGCTATATAGTGTTGCAATGATAGAGACTGCAGGGTGCTTAAAGGTTGTTCCCATTCCACTGTGAAGGGAGTTGTAGATATTGTTGAGTTGATCTTTATAGCTCCGTATGAAATCCTTTAATGCAGCAATATCCTGATCGTATGTTTTATCAAATGCAGCGGCTATGTCATCTTCGAAGGATGAATCCAATGGTTTATGGCAATAAGGGCACAAATCACCTGCCTTGTGTGGAAAACGGCTGAAGCCTTCTCGAACCCAGTCTGAAGCGCCGAGATTATTCATTATCTTTGTAAAATCGGTTTCACTGTGGCTGACAATACTGGTACTGAGTAATTTACGTCCATCAGGATCGATATGAAGTTCTACATTTGAAAGGGTGGGGTACGGATTGCCTGTTTTCTTATAGGCAGTTGTATATAACTGATCAAGCTCATCTTCTGTGTGCTCCTTAGGCGAAATTTCTAGAAGCTTTTCGGTAAGTTTGCGCTTGTCCGATTTATAGCCCTGTTGAGTAGCTGGATATTTCTCTTTTCGTAATAGCTCTGTGGACTTCCAGACATCATTATTAAGTTTTTGTTTTGCTGCGATTTGCTGTTTGATGTTTTCTTCAAGCTTGGTTTCAGTCTGTTCTTGCTTTTGAATAATTACGCGTCGCAGCGCATGTTCTTCATCAATCTGCCTTTTAATGTCAGCGTTTTGCTTCGAGAGAGTAAATACACCAGGCATATTTCCATAATTTTGTACTTCTTGTTGAATGTAACTATTATTGTAGACGAGTATCAAATCGTCTTTCGCAAGCGAATCTATCGTTAAGGCACTTTTTGTTTCGTCCTGAAATGTTTCAGATATTGTGGTTTTTCCAGTGCCGTTCGTTCCATAAATAAAATTGATCAAAGTTGGCTCGAAATGCTTTTTCTGAAACGAGCGCTGATTTAAGTCGACTCTCGTGATAGCTGTTCTAATCTTCCCCATAAGATCCCCGCCCTTTCTATTTCTATGAAATCTTATAACCTTTGCTTTCCAGAATACCCAGAAGGTCCAGATCCTTTATTGCCCAGTGATTTTTCATATCCAGCTCATTTCTTAATGAAGCAGTTGCCAAGGCGAATTCTTGCGGAGATTCATTCAGTATATTCTGTTGTACAATGGTCTGATATTTCTTGAATTTGAATTTTATGTTATTACCCTGCACCGCAACTTCCATGATCTTGCCTATCATAAATGGCTGATCAGAATTTGTAGTATTCCGGTCTGAATTACGCGCAGCAAAGATACACGGATATTTCTTCACGCTTTCAATGAAGTCGGCAGTGATTGGTTGATTGCTGGAAAATCCTGGGGAATAAGTAAGTGCATCAGATTTGCCAACACAGAAAGCGCCATCCCTGAAATCCTCGTTCTCCAGAACAAACAGATTGTAATGGGTTCGATCTAACTGTGAAATTTCCAGAGTATTATCCGGGCTCGTGGTGACGGCCCCGAGGAGAGGGAAAAATTTCTCCAGCTGTTCATCGGTGAGTGCTATATGTACGTTTTGAGCATTTAAGCTGCCGATCAGCGTACCGTTTCCGTTATTATTGAATTGCTGTATTTTTGCCTGATCCTGAGGAGATGCTGGCAGTCCGGATTGTGAAATAGCGGGAGTATTATCTGTCATCTTTTGCACCTCCGATATTAATCGTTCCGGCATTTAACGTGCCGATAATTGTGCCATTTCCATAGTTGTTGTATATAGTGGCATTCTGCTCATATTTCTTTTGGCCCTGATCAGATGATTCCTTTTGATCTTCATCCGCTATGACTTCCACATTTATTGGCTCAGCTGCGTCGTGCGGCTGAGCTTCTTTTTTTGTGCTCTCATCTGATGACATATCGTTTCCCTTATTGTCAGCGTGCAGATAAGCACGATGCCATTTAATATCCTGTTTCCATGTTTCTATTCGAGGCCAAAGTATACGGCGCTTACATTCTGGGATTTTTGGAGCCCAATACGTATACGTATCCTGACAGGAATTCTCAGGTCTGTTGATCAGGATATAGTGCCATAACCCGAGCAAAAGAGAATCCAGACAGATATCGGTATTTTCCAGTAGATTTTTTCTGCTTTCAGTTTTCCCATCTTCTCTGGTATAGAAACGCGCACCCCTTAATGTTTCGTCATCATTAATGATAGATAGCAGTCTTTCGACCAGAGCATTCATCTTCGGGTCTGAATCTGAACATAGATAGGTGTCTACATATTGATGCATATCGGATAGGGCAGATTGGTATGCACATCTAACTTTACTATCATATGCATCCAGCAAAACAGAGTCCGCCAAAGGCCAACCATCGCCATTATTGATTTGACCCGCTTTGTATTTTGAGGCTTGAGTTGAAAGGGTGCCCTCGTCGATCACATTGTAGTTTGGATTTACTAAATACAGCAGCCCTCTAAGCACATCCTTGACGTGATATTTCTTTGGCTTGCCATCACGAATTTCGGCATTAGATGGACCCGGCTTCATTGCCCCGGTGAGAATCAGATAGAACGTCCCACCATAGAGTCTTGGGTAATTTTTCATATTTTTCTCCAAAAATCACATCCGTCCAACCTATCCAAATTATCCAAAGTATTAAAGCGTGAAAAATATCCTGTCCAAGGCATAGTTAGAGATAGAGAAGGGAAAAAAGATTTCAACTATATCTGTTAATTATATCCCTCCCGTAGTGTATAGAAAACCTCTTAACAGAAATTATAAGGAGAAATTTCAATATGCGTGGTCCACCAAATTATTGAGAAAGCAAAGCTCTAAAGATCTGATTTCAGAAGGTTAATTCAGAACACGGAAGGAAAAATTATCCTTCCAACAACAATCAAAACATTCTCAAGGTCTGAGATGCGCATTAGGACGGCGGGAAGCACAAAGAGTCAATCCAGAATCTATAGGGATTCTGAACTCTGATGCTTCTTCACCGCTATTCGTCGTGCCATTTCAGGTGTCCCGGGAGTCGGTGAATCATTAGCCGGCTCCTTTTTTCGTGCTTTCCGCCGCAGGCAGCAACTCAGCGGAAAGGCACATCTATGAAAAAGGACAGAGTTTGGTCGGCAGAAGATCAGGAAAAGCTTGAAGCATTCGACGAAGATCAGCGTATCAGAGATCAGCGCGAGGAAGCACACAGATCCCGTTTTATGAAGAACGGTGATCTTGAATCCAAGAGAAGCAGTTTCGGAGAAGACGGAGACAAGGATGACGATAAGGGCAGCATCAGTCTGGAGGATACCCTTGCCTATGGAAAGTGGCTCCGCGATCAGGCAGATGAATCCGAATATACCCAGAATCGCCAGCAGGTTACTGATGCAATCATCGCGGCTGTTGATGAATTCATCGCAAGCGGCACCAAGGACAATCAGGAAATCTTCCTCTCTGTATATGGAGAGATGAAACAGCAGGTGGAAGTTGCGGCGGATATGGATCGTTTGCCGCCTTCGATCAATCGCACTCTGAAGCGTATTCAGGGAAATCTCAAGGCTTATCTCATCAAGAATTACCCAGAACTTCTGAAGGAATACCTTTCCGGACTCCGTTAAGAGACCCGGTTAATTTTCCATCTGATACATGAGGGGACAAGAAAATGTCCCCTCGCGTACCAGTAAATCACATTCAAATCAGAAAGGAAAGAAGCTATGAAAACTTGGAAGGTTGTTGTGGCAGAACCGGGGAAAAAGGCGGAGATTCGTGAGATTCCAGCGACCTATAAGGCGCTTGCAGATCTTGTCGGCGGACCTATTGAGGTGACCGATCCTATTTCGGATGACACCGCTGTCATTTGCAATGAGGTCGGGAAGCTGATCGGATTAGCTCCGAACAGAGGCATGTATTCCTCGGACGGAAAACTGCATGACGTTTATTTTGGCACCATCGTTTTCATTGGTGCGAGACCGGATGACGAGGATTTCAGTTCGCTGACAAATATGGAGGCGGCACTGTACCTCATGCTTTACGGAGACCCGGAGTTCAGTGTATCAGAGGAGGATCCCAAGAATGGCAGATGAGAAGATGAACACTTCTCTGCCGATGCCGATTAAGGCAAGACCGTATTATCACCAGCAGGCGGGGTTCGACTTCGCCTGCCAGGTCTTCGGTTTGATCGACGGGAAGAAGAGATCCTGTGGTGTTGCTCTTTTGATGGAAATGGGATGTGGCAAGACCATCACATCCATCGGGATAGCGGGCATCCTGTACCAGTTCGGTCTGATTGACCGGATCCTGATTGTCTGTCCGCTGTCCATCACCGGTGTCTGGCAGGAAGAATTTCAGAAGTTTGCAGATTTCCCTTACCAGCTGACTGTTCTGACTGGAAGCTGTGAGAAGAAGAGACAGATGCTTCAGAGTATTCCCAAGGACGGCCTTCAGATCGTGGTTGTCAATTATGAATCCGCATGGCGGCTGGAAGCAGAACTTCTGAAATTTGATGCTGATCTCATTATTGCTGACGAGGGGCACAAATTGAAGGAGAACCGCTCCCGCCAGTCAAAGGGTATGCATGAACTCGGGGACAGAGCGCGTTACAAACTGCTCCTGACGGGAACTGTGATCACGAATAAGGAAATTGATGTCTATTCGCAGTATCGGTTCCTCGACAGCAGGATCTTCGGTAAGTCATTTTATTCCTTTCGGAACAGGTACTTCACCATGGAAGGTTATGGCTTCCATACCCCGGTTTTCAGAAAGCCGATGATGGATGAATTTTTAAGAAAAATGCACTGTATTGCCTATCGGGTGACGAAGGACGAGTGTCTGGATCTGCCGGAAATCCGCGAAGAGGTCAGGCGCGTGGAACTCGAACCGAAAGCAATGAAGAAATATAAGGAACTTGAGAAGGATAGTTTCACAGAACTGAAAAAGTCGGAAGTCACGGCTCCGAATATCCTGACGAAACTTCTCAGATTGTCACAGCTGACCGGAGGACATCTGACAGACGATACGCACAACACAGAAACAGTCAGCAAAGCCAAGCTGTCAGCTCTGGAGGACATTATTGATACAGCAATGAACGAGGGGCAGAAGCTGGTTGTGATGGCGCGGTTTACGGCTGAGCTTGATGATATCGAGACGCTTCTTGAAAAGAATAACATCGGCTATGCTGTCGTGCGTGGTGGAGTAAAGGACAGGGACGAAGAAGTACGCCGGTTTCAGAATGATCCGGACTGCAGGGTCTTTGTAGGACAGATTGCGGCAGCGGGTCTCGGTATCACTCTGACCGCTGCCCATACGATGGTGTTCTTCAGCTTGAGTTATTCAATGTCGGACTTCGATCAGGCGAAAGCCAGGATACACCGTGTGGGGCAGAAGCAGGACTGCCTCTACATTTACCTCGTTGCAAAGGGAACCGTTGATACCAAAGTACTGAGATCGCTCCGGAACAAGATCAATCTCGCAAAAGCATTAGTGGATGATTACAGACATGGAAAGAATCCGTACGCGGACTGAAAGGAGATTTATATGGAAACGAATGCGTTATTTGCTCTGGCCGATGAACTGAAGGCCTTAAAAGATGAGAAGAAGGATCTGGAAAAGCAGACCAAGGAAGTCAATGCCAGGATCGAAGAACTCGACCACCAGCTGTCGGATGCTATGGCACAGTCGGAGTGTGAGAAGTTCACAAGGAACGGCTCTACCTTCTATCTGAACAGCAGATTGTTCGCATCGCCGATGGCCGGCAATAAGGATGCCATGATCGCAGCTCTGAAAAAGAACGGCTATGGCGACATTGTGACAGAAACCGTAAATGCGAACACATTGGCGAGTTTCTGCAAGGAGCAGATGGCGGCAAATGAGGACGAGCTGCCGGATTGGCTGGAGCCTGTCGTGAATACTTTTGAAAAGATCACTGTAGGAATCAGGAAAAGCTGATGAAATTCCGGGCGGCCTGCCCGGTTAATTTCTGAGCTGATATATGGGAAGGCTTCTTCCCGGTACGTATCAATTATCTATTACGGAGGACAAAATTATGTCAGAAGAAAAGAAAACGGAGACACAGAGCACAGCACTTGCGGCATCATCAGGGTTTGCGCTCACGGACAGTCTTGCGACGATTCAGGAGGCACTCTCCGGGGAATGCGCCGGACTGGATTTCACCTTTGACCGTATTCGTATCCCGTCTGGTGGCGGACTTGCATTCGAGGTACCGGGCGAAGAGGATGATCCGGAACTTGTGACCAAGATCACGGCGGTCATTGCCTACCAGCATCCGGCTTATGCATATTACGCCACAAAGTTTCATGGCGGCAACAACCCGCCCGATTGCGGATCCTTTGATGGAGAGCACGGAGTCGGGAATCCCGGTGGTGACTGTCACGCCTGCCCGTTCAATAAGTTCGGTTCCGGTGAGGGAAAAGGAAAAGCCTGCAAGAACCGCCAGATGCTCTATCTCCTGCGCGAGGGTGAGATCTTTCCGGTGATGATGTCGATTCCGACCGGCAGTCTCAAGAGCTATACCGACTATGTGAAGAAGCAGATCACACGCGGACGCAGACTGAACAGCATTGTTACAGAGATTTCCCTGAAAAAGGCAGAAGCAAAACAGGAACAGGGCAGCATCACGTTTTCCAAGGTTACTTTCAAGTTCGTGCGCATGCTGAATGGCGATGAAAAGGAATACGTGGCCAAGATGGTGGATCTGATCAAGGGGTATGCCGGAAACCTTACGGCAAATGCCCTGATTGAGGATGAGGATTCGGGTGACGGATCCTTTGTCGATGCGGAGTCAGGAGAAGTCATCGAGCCGCTGAAATAACGGTTGGTGTACTGAAACTATCATGGCCACAGACTTCGGAGGGCGGCTGCCTTCCGGAGTCTTCTTTATAGGAGATTTTCATATGGATACAAATTATAAGTGCGTTACGGATATTGAAGAGCTGAAGCGCTATATCGGTGATGCAAAGATCGTCGCTTTTGATTATGAAACCTCGCCGGATCAGGACTTCCGGGATGACGAGCGTGCTTCCCTTGATCCGTTCCGGTCACATATTGTGGAGTGCAGTTATTCTGTAAAGGAAGGCACGGCCGTGGCTGTTCCGCTGAAACACCTGACCGGGCAGAACATGGATTATGATGCCTGGTATGCATTTCACAAGGCGCTTCTGATGAACGGCAGCAGGATCAAGGTCTGTCACAACATTGCTTTTGAATCCTCGTTTTCCTATCACATAGGCATCGTGATTCAGGCTCCGGTTTATGACACGATGTGCGCAGCACAGATGACACAGAACGGGGAGTACGCCTTCCGGAAGCTCTCAGAGAGTGGCCTGAAAACCCTGTCAGCAGCGCTCCTCGATACCAAAAGAAAGACCTTTGCTGAGACAACGGCAGGCAGGCATTTTGATGAGCTGGATCCGCAGGACGCAGCAACCATTGAATACGCCTGTGAGGATTCGGATCAGGCACTTCAGCTGTACCGGATCTTCAATGCGTGGTTTGACAGATACCTGCCAAGGCACAGGTGGATCGTGGAAAATCTGGAATCGCCGACAGCAGTGTACCTCGGCATCATGAAACACAATGGCGCACCACTGGACCTCTCGCTTATGGAGAAAAAGAAGCAGGAAGCGGAAGCTGAGATGGAGAAGCTCCGGGAGCAGATTGCTTTTATCATCGGAGATGTGAATATCGGTGCGAACTGTTCCACGAGGGCATTTAAGGAGTATCTGTACGGAACCCTCGGTCTGCCGGTCCTCAAGACGACGCTGTCCAATAAGGAAGCCGCAGACGATCAGGCAATGCAGATGTTAAAGGAATGGTGCGATGAAAACAGGCCGGAGCTCTCGGAGCTTTTCACGCTGGTGCAGGAGTACCGGAAGTGGGGCAAGACCAAGTCAACTTACATTGACGGATATCTCAAATTCTTAAATCCTGTTACAGGCTGTATTCATCCGGACTTCTTTGCATTGTCGACTGACACCGGGCGCTTCAATTGTCAGCATCCCAATGCCCAGAATATGCCACGAAAGACCAATGATCCGATCGGTGTCAGAAATTTCATCAGAGCGCCGGAAGGGCATCTCATCATCAGTCTTGATTTCTCACAGATCGAGCTTCGGGTTGGTGCATTTTATCTGTCGCAGTCCGGGGACGATACGATGAAGGATGTCTATCTTAAAAATCTCGATCTTCATGCCAAGACCACCTCGGTCATTTTCGGAGTGCCGTATGAGCAGGCACACGACAAAAATTCAGAGAATTACAAGGAACATCGGACCATTGCGAAAAACGTGAACTTCGGCGTCTTTTATGGCCTCTTCCCTCGCGGACTACAGAAGACACTGAAATTCAAAGCCGGGATTGAGCGTTCCTATGAGGAATGTTCCGATATGATCGAGAACCTGAAAACCGGATATCCGGGACTCTCTGTCTGGCAGGAAGAGGTAAAGGATCAGGCATCGCGCCGGATGTACACAGAGACCTGGCTCGGACGGAGGAGGTATCTTCCGAATATCAACAGCGATGACTGGGGACAGAAATCCTTCTCAGAGCGCTGCGCAATGAATACGCCGATTCAGGGAACGGCAGCAGATATCTTAAAGATGGCGGTAGCGCGGATCCTTGCAGGACTGCCGGAGAGACCGTGGCTCAAACCGATCCTGCAGATTCACGACGAGCTCACATTTATTATACCAGAGGATAAGCTTTCTGAGGCTGTTACGTTTGTAAAGCAGTGCATGGAAGCTAAGCCCTTCCCGGAGTTTGATCTGCCCCTTATTGCAGAGGCCTCTGCCGGACCTGCCTTTGGTTCTATGGAAGAACTGGACGACTGACAATCTCACATTTTTACAGGACCGCATCCGTCTCGGGGTGCGGTTTTTCTGTGCCGGTTAATTCTTCAGCTGATACATGAGGGATGCTATCAGCATTCCTCCGTAACTTTTCATTTTTCAATTACGGAGGCATTCACATGTATAGAAACAGTGAAGGATTCAGGGATCCGACCGCAGGTGCGGCAATCAGCAATGTGATGAAGGAATACCGCGAAAAGAGAAGAGAAATCTGGAAAAGGGAAACCAAGATCAAGGAGCGCAGTAAGGTGTACATCGCATCAAAGTATGCAGGCGACGTGGAGAAGAACACGAAGGACGCTGCCCTTTACTGCAGAGAGGCAGTCAGGAAAGGATATATTCCGGTTGCATCGCATCTTCTGTATCCGAGGATTCTGAATGACACGGATCCCCATGAGAGGGAGCTGGGACTTCTGTTTGGACAGTCGCTTCTGGCAGTATGCGATGAAGTATGGTTTATCGGCCCGAAACAGAAGGATGGCAAAATCGAGATGTCGGATGGCATGAAGGCAGAATACCGTGAAGCCATGAGACTGAAAAAGAAGATCCGTTTTTTTGACAGGGAGGCAATGCTGAATGGAAGATGAGAAGAAAACAGCAGGCGAGACACTTGGAGTTGTCCCACTGCATATTACAGCGCAGGATGTCCTGAATGCCCTGTTCAATGCGGACGATACCGTCTGTTTCCGCGTCTTTGACGACAAGAAGCGCGGCATTTTTCAGGGCCAGAAACTTGCATGCGTGTGTTCCAGATACACGGCATCCATGGAAGAAACCCTGAAGAAGCATAATGAGCAGAGTCACGGTGTCTTCTTCGTCGTCAACTACGGCGGACAGTCAGACGAGGAGATCAAGCGGATCAACGCTCAGTTCGTGGAATCGGATGAGCTGTCCTTTGAGGAGATGCTGAACCGGATCAGGGATTTTCCGCTGCCGCCTTCCATGATCATCAAAACGAAGAAGTCACTCCATACCTACTGGTTTATGAAGGACCATCCCGAGGTCAGCCGGTTCCGTGAGATTCAGCTGCAGCTTGTGAAACAGTTTCAGGGAGACCCTGCCTGCCAGAACGAGTCCCGTGTGATGCGGCTGCCGGGATTTTATCACTGTAAGCAGGATCCTGTCATGGTCGAGTGCATTCTGTTCCATCCGGAGCGGAAATATACGCAGGATGAGCTTTCGTCGGAACTGCCGAAAGTAGAAACCGCCAAGAAGAAAGCGGAGAAACTTTCCGGTACGGAAAAGGGCCTCCCGATTGTCATGCATGAGTGTGAGTTCCTGAAGCACTGCCGGGATGACGCGGCAACCTTGTCCGAGCATGACTGGTATGCGATGATCACGAATCTTGCTCCGTTCGAGGGTGGCGTGGAGATGATTCATAAGCTCTCTGCCGGATATCCGGGTTATAAGGAAGCGGAGACCACAGAGAAGATCAATCATTTCCTGAGCTCCGGTACAAGACCGATGACCTGTGAGACCATCGCGGAGAAAGGCTGGAAATGCCCGAAACTCGGTACGGAAGAATGTAAGTGTCACGCTCCGGCAGCACTCTGCTATCAGCCGGTCAGTACGGACTATATTGAAGAACTGGCAGGCAAACTTCCGATCACAAACAAGCCTCTGGAAGATATGAAGACGGCGTCCAGATTTGTGGAGGATTATCTCTACAATCAGGATGTCGCTGTTGCAACGGCAGTGATCAGCTACACGCTGAAATCTCATTTCAAGATCAGTGCGCAGGATGTTCGGGCACTGATTTCGACTTATAAGAAAAAGAATCGGGAATACCTGTCCGGACTTAAAACAAGGCAGCACAAAGTGATGGACGAGCTTCCTCTCTGGTATGTGCCGACAGAACGGGGACTGAAATTCATGCCGGGTGTCTTGGCAGGCAAGATGAAAGATACCGAGAAGGTATTCTACGCAGCCCAGCAGCACTACCGCTACGAAGATGGCGTGTATTCTCCGATCCCGGAAATGGAAGCCCAGCGCATGGTGCAGGCAAAAATGCTGCCGGAAGAGGCAAAGATGGCACAGATCACGGATGCAGAGAAACAGTGGCGGCTGCAGATCCAGAAAGAGATCCGGGAGCTGAATGCCAATCCGTTCATGATCAATATCAAGAACGGCATTTACAACGTGCTGGAAGGAAAGCTCTACGATCATTCACCGGATATCCTCTCAACGATTCAGCTGAACGTGCGCTATGATCCGAATGCCGACTGCCCGCTGTTTAAAAAATTCCTGTCAGATTCGATGGACGGCGACATGGATCAGGTCCGTCTCCTTCAGGAGATGCTCGGGTATTTCCTCGTCCCGATCACAAAGTCTCAGAAGTGCTTTGTCATTGTCGGTGCGGCTGGTGCAGGAAAGTCGGTGCTTCTTAACGTGTTAAACGAGATCCTGCTTGGCAACGGGAACGTATCGAACGTATCCTGGCAGTCGCTGAATGAGCGCTTCAAGACAGCAGAGCTCTTCGGAAAACTTGCGAACATCTTCGCTGACCTGCCTACCAAGAACATCGATGACAATGGCATCTTCAAGGCCCTTGTCGGCGAGGACTACCTGACTGTGGAAAAGAAGAACAAGGACCCGTTCTCGTTTCAGTCAACTGCGCGGCTGCTTTTCTCCTGCAACAGCATCCCGAAGAACTATGGCGATAAATCCGAGGGCTTCTACCGAAGACTCATTATTATCCGGTTCACACATGCGGTGCCCAAGGAAAAGCGGGATCCGATGCTTCTGGACAAGTTCCGTGGAGAGGCAGACGGAATTTTCCGCTTTGCCCTTGAGGGACTGAGGCAGGTCATCAACAATGATTACAGATTCGATGAAACAGAGAAAAACAGAACGGAGCTTCAGCAGTACAAGGAAGACAGCGACTCGGTGCTTTCATTTGTCAGTGAATGCTGTGAAGTGAAGACGGGAACGGAGACCGGTTCCACAAGGCTCTTTGACCTGTACAAGAAATACTGTGATGAGTCTGGCATGAAGCCGTATTCACAGAGAAAATTTGTATCGATGCTTACCGAAGCATTTCCGGAGACAGAACGCGGGACAGACAAAACCGGTAAGCGGAGAATCATTCGAAATATCGCCATTACAGATAATCTTGGATAAGGAAATCCATGAATTCTGATCAGTGCCCGGGCAGAGATGTCCGGGTATTTTTATGCCACGAACAGCATCCCCCAGAGAAGGAATCCATTTGACACATTTGACGCTTTACAGCAAAATTCCTATTTCTTTATATATTTATGAAAAAAATATTCGATGTATCATTTTTATTTCGTACTTATGTAATAATGCATTTTTTGCTGTCAAAGTGTCAAAAGCCTTGAAAATAAAGGGCTTTCATTTGACACATTGGAGCAGACAGAAGTGTCAAAAGCTGCTCCCGGCCTTTTCTCCTTCCCCTCTTGCAGATGATTCTGCATCCTCGACGTCATATATTTCCCGTCATGTGTCAAATCCCTGATCATTTGACAGAAGTGTCAAATCCCGTGGTGGTTAATTCCCCAGCTAATACATGAGGGATATGTCCTCGTTTATGACTGGAGGTAGCCATGGAAAAGAGACCCATAAAGGAGAGCGTCATCGTTCGACGCATCCTGACATATCTGAAAACTGTCCCGCACTGTTTCTGCTGGAAAGAGCATGGCGGCATGTATGGTACGGCAGGCGTTCCGGACATCATCTGCTGCATCGATGGCAGATTTTT
>Ga0214927_100197_pt1 | contig 22601 bp, 22 predicted proteins | sample Stichaenrichm16X_FD_168612 | JGI IMG/M metagenome (GOLD analysis project Ga0214927, IMG submission 168612) | Xylose enriched microbial communities from anaerobic bioreactor in Madison, Wisconsin, United States - 16X | ecosystem: Engineered > Bioreactor > Anaerobic > Unclassified | place: USA...
AGCGATATGCCGAAGCAGAGGAGCGGCATGCAGAGGAGATGCGCAGAGAGAGTGAGCGCATTGCCAAAGGGCTCGCCGCACATGGTGTCGACCAGTCCATCATTGATGAGATATTCGGTGCCGATTGGAAGGACGAGAGCGGTGAAGGGTCTTCTGAGCAGACCTGATCTCGCCCTGTCCTGAGCAATGCATCGGGACTTTGGGTGGATGGCAAGAGGTGGCAGTATAATGGCTTGGTTCTGCCAGCACATCAGGCCTTTGCCTTCCGTCATGAGGAGAGATCCATGGCCCAGAAGCCTTCATTCTTCATCACCACGCCCATCTACTATGTGAACGCTGCCCCGCATCTGGGAACTGCCTACTGCACGATGCTCTGCGATGTGCAGGCGCGCTTCCGCAGGGCTGCCGGCTACAACGTGAAGTTCCTGACGGGCATGGACGAGCACGGCGAGAAGGTGGCCGAGGCAGCAGCCAAGCACGGGATGACGCCGCAGGAGTGGTGCGATTCCCAGGCGCCGCTCTTCAAGGACCTCTGGCGCGAGCTCGAGATCTCGAATGACGACTTCATCCGCACGACGGAGGAGCGCCAGTACCATGCCGTGCAGTACCTCTGGAACCGCATGAAGGAGTCCGGCTATCTCTACAAGGGCTCCTATGATGGCTGGTACTGCGTGCCGGAGGAGACCTACTTCACCGAGAATCAGGTCAGGAAGGCCGACGAGGAGAACCACACCGAGGGACAGCACCTCTGCCCTGACTGCGGCCGTCCCCTCGAGCGTGTCCAGGAGGAGTCCTACTTCTTCAAGCTTTCCGCCTTCCAGGATCGTCTCTTGAAGCTCTACGACGAGCATCCTGACTTCGTGCAGCCGTCCTTCCGCATGAACGAGGTGCGCTCGTTTGTCGAGGGAGGCCTCCAAGACCTCTCTGTCAGCCGTACGAGCTTCGACTGGGGCATCCCGGTACCGTTCGATGACAAGCATGTCACCTATGTCTGGTTCGATGCCCTCCTGAACTATATGACGGCTGTGGGCTACGGCGTCGACACCCCTGAAGCCAAGGCCGAGCTTGCCTACCGCTGGCCAGCACAGTACCACGTCGTCGGCAAGGACATCATCCGCTTCCACTGCGTGATCTGGCCTGCCATGCTCATGGCGCTGGGCGAGCCACTGCCTGAACATGTCTTTGCCCATGGATTCCTGACGGTCAGGAATGCCGAGACCGGCAAGGCCGAGAAGATGTCCAAGAGCCGTGGCAATGCTATCGCCCCGCAGGATGTCGTGGACCTTCTAGGAGTCGAAGGCTACCGCTATTACTTCATGACCGACGTGATCCACGGCGAAGACTCTGCCATCTCGTTCGAGCGCATGGAGCAGGTCTACAATGCAGATCTCGCGAACAGCTGGGGCAACCTCGTGTCACGATCCCTCAACATGAGCGCGAAGTACTTCGACGGCAAGACCCCGGTCCTTGCAGATGGCTGGGAGAAGAAGGACAATCCGCTCAAGGCAATCGCCGAGGGCATCTGCGGGCGCTACTCCGAGGCAATGGAGCGCTTCGACTATGTGGGCGCAAAGGATGTCGTGATGGAGCTCGTGCATGCGGCAAACCACTACATCGAGGATTCCGCTCCCTGGGCTGTCGCAAAGGATCCTGCCCGTGCCGGTGAGCTCACGGGCATTATCGTCAGCCTCCTCGAGTCCATCCGCATCGCGGCGCACCTCTTCGAGCCGTTCATGCCCGAGACGTCGCGCGAGGTCCTGCTCCGTCTTTCCATGGAGGACGAGGCAGATGCCGAGCTCGAGGAAGCCTGCCAGTGGGGACGCCTCGCAAGCGATGTGCCGGTGACGAAGGGCGAGGCGCTCTTCCCGCGTCTCCAGCACAAGTAGGCCCATGCATTCCTATCTCGCAAAGCCCTCGGCCACCAAGGACGTGCTTGCCTGCTTCGGCCTCCAGACGAAGCATCGCCTGGGGCAGAACTTCCTTGTGAACGACGATGTTATCGGCCACATCCTGGACCTCGCCGAGCTCGATGAGCACGACGCGGCCCTTGAGGTGGGGCCGGGCATCGGCACGCTGACGGTCGCGATGCTGCCGCTCGCAGGAGCGGTCTGTGCGCTCGAGGCAGACCGGAGCCTGCCCAAGGTCCTGGCCGAGACCTGCGGAGACTGGTCCGAGCGCTTTGCCCTCATCGAAGGCGATGCGCTCAAGATCTCTCCTGCCGAGATCTCTGAGGCCATTGCCGCTCTCGGGCGTGAAGGTGTCCCGTCAGAGCCGACCAAGCTTGTCTCGAACCTGCCCTACCAGGTGGCGGCGACGATCATCCTGCGGACGCTCGAGACGATGCCGTCAATCACGCGTCTTGTCGTAATGGTCCAGAAGGAAGTGGCAGACCGCATCTCTGCCGCTCCCGGCTCGAAGGAATATGGCGCCTACACGGCAAAGCTCCAGATCTTCGGCCGCGTTACAGGCCGCTTCGAGGTTGGCCCTGGCAACTTCATGCCGCCTCCGCACGTGGATTCGGCGGTCGTGCGCATCGACCGGAGCCCCCTTGTCGATACCATGACAGGCGCTCCCTGCATGCCGGAGAAGATCTCCCGTCTCGAGTCTGTGATCGATGCAGCATTCTCTCAGCGCAGAAAGACGCTCAGGAATGCGATGGGGAAGAGCGGATTTGCGAAGGAGACGCTCGCAAGCGCCTTCGAAGCTTCCGGCATAGACCCTGCCGCCCGGGCAGAGACGCTTTCTGTCGAGCGCTTCTGTGCGCTCGAAGAGGCGCTCGAGGCAGCCGGTGCCTTCAGCGAGGAGCCCCATGGAGCACGCTGAGGAAGACCAGTGGACGCTGACGCTCGAAGACGGCGTCCTCTTCCACGACAAGAAGGGAAGGCCGAAGGATTATCCACGCCCTCCCTATCCTCTGATGGATACGCATGGCCATCTCACGGCCTTCTGGGAGGCTCAGCCGGCGCACGCTGTCGCTCGCGCGGCGTTTGCAGGCGTCTGCCGCCTTGTCGTGCCGCTCGACCCTGCAGACGATGCACGTGACGCAGAGCCGACGCTTGCCTCGCTTGAAGGCTGGCTCGCTGAAGCGGAGAGCATGATCGGCGAGCTTGGCAGCAGGTGGCAGATTCCTGCGTTCGAGGAGCCAGGCATCTCTGCCGCCACGCTTCCCGCCGAGACCAGGATCGTCGCAGGCGCGCATCCTTATGGGGCAGCCGATTACCTCGAAGACCCGTCTGTGAAGGCGGCGCTCGGGGTCCTGCTCAGGAGCCCCCGCTGTGTCGGTATCGGCGAGATCGGCCTCGACTATACCTGCGATGTGGACCATGGGCAGCAGAAGGAGGCATTCCGCCAGCAGCTCGTGCTTGCAGGCGAGCTCGGCCTTCCGGTGGAGCTCCATATCCGCGATGCAAAGGGCGATGGGTGCGCAGAGGCGCACCGCGATGCGCTTCAGGTGCTCGAAGAGACAGGCGTGCCCGAAGCGGGGGCAGACCTTCACTGCTATACGGGAGACAGGGAAATCCTCGCGCCCTATCTGGCGCTTGGCTGCTCTGTCGCCTTCGGCGGCGCTCTCACATTCAGGAAGTCTGACGATATCCGCGATGCCGCACTGAGCGCCCCCAGAGAGCGTCTCCTCTCCGAGACCGACTGCCCGTACATGGCGCCGGTGCCGATGAGGGGACGGGAAGGCGAGCCTGCCCTGGTAGGATTTACGGCAGCAGCGCTTGCCGACCTTCGCCTTGCTGCGGGCCTGGCGAAGACCAAAGAAGAGACCTATCAGGCACTCTGGGAGAACGGCTCCCGGCTCTTCTATCGGTAGCTGTCAGATTGGCCTTGATGCTACGTTTGGATATGTCGGATGATGCAGCGTGGCTTGGAGAGCGCAATGGAGGCAGGGCACATCGAGGCAGAGGGCTGGAAGGCGAAGGCTGCTTCGGCTCTCCGCTTCATGCGGGATGCGGCAGAAGAGACGCTCTGGCCGACCCGCTGCGTCGGCTGCGGCAGGCCCGAGACCCTGCTCTGCGACGAGTGCCGGCTCTCGCTTCCCTGGATATCGCAGAGGGATGCCTGCCTGGTCTGCGGGGCACCCTATGGAGCGACACTCTGCACGGAATGCAAGGGCGACTGGTGCGTGCGCACGACCATCTGCGCCATGAGCTTCGAAGGCACGGCAGCACGGCTCGTCAGGATCTACAAGGATCAGCATGAGACGAGGCTTGCCCGCATCATGGCAGCAGCGATAGCGACAGCGCTCGACGAGGCGGAAGGCTGCGTCCTGCCAGACGGCGAGCCGCGCTTCGATCCGGATGATATCGATGCGATCTGCTTCGTGCCGGCAACACCCGATGCGCTCCGCACGCGTGGCTTCGACCATATGGAGCTTGTCGCGAAGCATCTGACCTACGAGCTCGGGCTTCCCCTCGCAGATGTCTTGGTGAAGGATTCCGTGAAGGACCAGAGAGACCTCGGGCGGGAAGCGAGAAGGAAAAACCTCGAAGGCACCGTCGAGGCGATCGAGGATGTCTCGGACATGCATCTTCTGCTTGTGGACGACGTCGTGACGACAGGAGCCTCGATCGAGGCCTCGGCAGAGGCGCTCCTGCGGCGCGGCGCCCGCGCTGTCACAGCTGCAGCATTTGCCCGGGTCTGGTAGGCTCTGCTGGATACGGTCTGGCAGAAAAGAGGGCATATGGCACGTCTGGGCATCATCTCTTCCGGAGGTCCAAAAGATGCATTCGTGGAGCGGCTGGAGCAGCTCCTGGGAGAGGATGTGGCAGATATCGCTGCTGCCGAGGCAGGTGTGCCTATGCACCAGCTTGCCTTCGAAGGCAGGGACGAGGAGCTCGTGCGCGAGCTTGCCTCACCGCTCGAAGATCTGGCGCAAGCTGGAGCAGATTGTGCGCTTCTGGCATCGGTGAGCGCGCACTGCGTGCAGAAGGCTCTGGCAGATGCAGGCACGCTTCCACTACTGGGCCTCGCCGAGGCGCTCAGGCAGGATGTCCTTGCCCAGGGCTGGAGAAGCGTATTTCTTCTTGGAAGCTACCGGACCATGAAGGATGGCTTCCTGAAGCGTCCGCTCATCCTCTCGCACACGATCGTGATCACACCGAACGAGGAAGAGAAGCTGTGGCTCCAGCATGCTGTGGATGCTGTGCAGGGCGGAACTGGCAAAAGAGAGGAGATGCAGGAGCATCTTCTGGAGATCGTCTCGAAGGGCAGGGAAGAGGGCGCCCAGGGGCTCCTGCTCGCGAGCACGGCGCTCGAGACGCTTGCGGAGGGCCTCGAGCTTCCGCTTCCGGCAGTCATGCCCTCTGTGGCTGCAGCGCATGCATTCACGGCGTTCCGACATGTGTAAGTTCCTGCCCGATGCTGCTGCAATATGCAGCAAATTACGGCTAAGTGCTGGCTATTCATTCAGGCGGCTGCATAGTTTATTGCCAGACATGGACATTTCTGCAGCGTAGAGCCTATTTATCGCGTGAATCGAGAGTGGAAGCCGTATAATCTCTCTGTCTCTTCCAGGTCTGTGGTTGCGGAGGCACCGATCTGCCTCCTAGTCCATGACAGACGAGGTCAAAGGGATCCACGTAAGCCAGCGTGTGGGCATGCTGGCGATCATGGCTCGTCCTAGAAGCAAGTCGCACTGCCTGATCGGCTTTGGGGCAAAGAGCCCCACAGGCAAGAGGGCTTTGAGTGGGGGTGCCTGAGCATCCGAAGCGGAGGCCCCGGTGCGCGGGTGTGGGGCCAAAGACCAGGTCAGCTGGAAGAGACGGCCATATTGTCGGCTGAGCGAAGGATGGACCCATGAAGCTACGTATCGCGATCTGCGCTGCCGTTGCAGCGCTCGCATGTGCCGTTCTGGCAGCTGCTTCTGGATTGCCCTTCGTCTCCTCCCTGGAGCATGCCTTCGGCAGCGATGAGGAGTCGGTGGCTGAGGCTACGTCTTCTGCCCAGGCGAAGATGGAGCCCAAGGTCAGCGCCTCTGCCCTCCACGAGGAAGGCACGCTCACGGTCGGCATCAAGCTGGACGTGCAGCTGCCCATGAGCACCGTGGACGATTCGGGCAGCTTCCAGGGCCTCGATATCGATCTTGCCGCAGATATCGCAGAGCATCTCGGCCTCAAGATCCGCTTTATGAGCGTCGAGGATGCAGCTGATGGCTTCTCTCAGGGCTGCGACATCGTGATGGACATGACAGACGGCGAAGAGGACGGCATCACGATCGTCGGCACGTATGCTGAGTCGGCACTTGGCGTCTTCGGCAGGAATGTGGATGGCACGGTCACAGCCGACGATATGAGCGGCAGGCGGGTGGCAGTCCAGATGGGCTCCGAGGCGCATTCCGAGCTCTCCCGTGTCACGCCTTCGGTCACCTTTGCCTATGCGACGAATCTGAACGACTGCTTCCACATGCTCGAGGCGGGAGAGGCGGACTATGCAGTCTGCTCGGCCTATCAGGGAGCCCTCCTCTCTCGCTATATCCAGAAGATCTCCTACTGCGGGACGATCGGCGACATCTCGAAGATCGGCATCGGCGTGGAAGCTGCGAACACCGAGCTTGCCACAGCCGTGGGTGACGCCGAGGCGGAGGCCGAGCAGGATGGGACCTATGAGCTCATCCGCGACAAGTGGCTTGACGGCCTGCCCCATCTTGACGGAACCACTGCCATCTCCGGCTTTGCGGCAAAGCAGTCCTCGTCTGCTCCTGCAGACGCTGCCTAGGAATGCACCTCCTTTGCATCCATTCGCAGATATGAACGGCACGAGCGTCGGATCGGGCCGACGAATGGGTATGAGTCCTGTACAAGCGGAGCGCGGAGCGCGCTCCGGGTTCTGATGGGAGGCATTTATGGTCGATATCAAGCTTTCGGGCCGCAAGATCCAGATTACCGATGCCCTCAGGAGCTACGTGGACGAAAAGATCGGGAATGCCCTCAAGGTATTCGATATCCAGCCCATGAACTGCGACGTCGTGCTCAGGGTAGACTACAACCGCTCCAATCCTGACCGCAGGACCTGCGAGGTTACGGTCTTCGTGCGCGATTCTGTCGTGCGTGTCTCCGAGAGCGCCGATGACATGTATGCGGCAATCGATCTTGCTGCAGACAAGGTGGAGCGCCAGCTCAGGAAGTACAAGACGCGCATCGTCGACAAGAGGCAGCATGCCCAGAAGGCAGCCCCTCCTGCCCAGACCGCAGAAGAGCTCGAAAAGCTGCTCGAGCCCCTGCCGGAAGAGGATGACGACCTCCTGGTGCGCGAGAAGTATATCGACCTCAAGCCTATGACAGAAGAGCAGGCGCTCGTCGAGACCGACCTCCTCGGCCATGATTTCTATGTGTTCCTGAATGCGGAGACCGGCCTGGTGAATGTCATCTACCATAGAAAGAATGGCGGGTATGGCATCATCAAACCGAAGATAGAGGAGCTGGATGAGCAGTAAGCGCGCACAGCAGCCGAAAGACGATGCAGAGGCTGCATCTCTCCAGACAGATACAGACACCGTCGCGACGCCAGTCCCCAATGTGACCGGCGCCGCGGCGCTTAATTCTTACGTCAAGGCCTATCAGAAGCGTCTCGGCGTCACGATCGTGGCCGATACGGCAGCCGACTTCAATCCGTCCGTAGCCCACCAGCTCGGCATCGAGGTCATTCCGTTCCACTACGTGGGACCGGACGGCGAGCATGCAGACGACATGTGGCAGAGCCGGACGCCCCACGAGTTCTACGAATACATGCGCAAGAACCCGGAAGCCCGCTTCAGGACGATGGCGGTGACGCCGGGCACCTACATGGAGGTCTTCGAGCGGCTCTTCGAGGAACGCCACCAGCCGATCATCTATCTCGGGCTCACCGGCGGCCTCTCCTCCTCTATCGATGCGGCAGAGCAGGGCGCCCAGCTCGTGCGTGACGAGCATCCCGATGCAGAGATCTATGTGATAGACAATCTGTGCCCGTCTGCGGCAGCAGAGCTTCTTGCAATCGAGGTCGTGCGCCAGGCAGCAAATGGCCTCTCAGCAGAAGAGCTCTTTGCCTGGGCCAAGGATGCCCGCTACTTCATCCAGGGCTATTTCACGCTCGATTCCCTCCACTGGCTTGCAGCAGGAGGGCGCATCCCTCCGACAGCAGCGCAGGTAGGTGGCAAGCTCGATGTGAAGCCGGAGCTTTCCTACGACCTCAACGGGTCGCTCACGCTCAAGGGCATGTGCCGTGGCCGCAAGAAGGCGCTGCGCGCGATCCTCCAGGAGTTCAAGGACAACTACGCCCACGATACGTCTCTTCCTATCGGCATCATGGACGCCGACGCGCCGAAGGACGCCGAGTGGCTCGAGAAGGAGATCCGCAAGATGGATGGCTGCGAGGACCTGACGGTCATCCACAGCTCCATCTCGCCGGTCATTGGCTCCCACGTCGGCCCGGGCATGGTCGCGCTCGTATTCTGGGGCTCCGACCGCCGCGAGAAGCTCTCGCTCACGGACCGCATCGCACGCAAGGTGCGCAGCAGGTAAGACAGAAAGGCAAGGTATATGGCCTTGGGAACAATTCGCTCGGTCGCCTTCATCGGCACGGGCATCATGGGAGCGCCGATTGCAGCGCATATCCTCGAGGCGGGCTATCGCCTTACGGTCTATACGCGCACGAAGTCGAAGGCAGAAGACCTTCTGGCAAAGGGCGCGAAGTGGGCGAAGTCTCCGTCCGATGCTGCGCGTGACGCCGATGTCGTGTTCACGATGCTCGGCTATCCCGACGAGGTGGAAGAGGTCTATCTCACGACCGACGGCCTCATCCGTGCCACGAAGAAGGGCGCCTACCTCATCGACCTCACGACGTCGTCGCCCCAGCTGGCGCGCGACCTGCATGACTCTGCCGAGATCGAGGACAAGCATGCCTTCGATATCCCGGTGACAGGCGGCCAGGCTGGTGCCCAGGCAGGCACCTTGACGCTCATTGCCGGCGCGACGGAGAAGGATATCGCGCCGATCCGTCCTGTCCTCGAGACATTCTCGAGCAAGATCTACTGCTTCGGCGGTGCCGGCAAGGGCCAGATCGCAAAGCTTGCAAACCAGGTTGCGCTGGCATCGGCGCTTCTTGGTGCAAGCGAGGCCATGGCGGTGGCAGAGCAGGGCGAGCTCGACCGCAATGAGGTCCTCGATATGATCTCTCATGGCATGGGGTCTTCCCGCCAGCTCGAGGAGCTTACGCCGAAGGCGCTTGCCGGAGACTTCAAGCCGGGCTTCAAGGCCGTGCATCTGAGGAAGGACCTCGCGCTTGCGCTCAGACTTGCCGAGGAGGAGGACCTGACGCTTCCGGGCACGGATACCGTCTTCAACCTCTTCGACGTGCTCTGCAACATCGGCGGCGCGCAGATGGGCACGCAGGCCCTGCAGCTGCTCTTCGAGGATGATACGCAGACGCAGAAGGCAGGCCTCGACTGGTCGCTTCTTGACCAGGCCGACGATTCGGGAGATCCGGACGATGAGGCTGCTGTGCATGCAGCGCCCGAAGTCTCGAAGAAGGCTGCCGAGGCGGCAGAGGAAAGCCCGTACCTGAGGTCCCGCCACTGACAGGCATGTCCGCGGCATGCGGATTCTTGACACAGCACAGATATATGGAGGTAGTCGATGGATAGCTCTCTGGCAAGCGCCCTGCCTGCGCTCGTAGGCGGCCTTGCTGCCCATTCACGCCGCCAGCGCCAGGCTGCGGCACAGAAGGTCTACAGCGTCGCAAAGGAGGATCCTTCTGCGATCCTGCCGTATCTGAACGACCTTCTCGATGCCCTGGGACGTCCCGAAGCGCAGACGCGCTGGGAAGTGCTCGATACGCTGACGCTTGTCGCCCAGGCACATCCCCAGGAGGTGCAGCCGGGCATCGATGCAGCGGAGACGTCGCTCTTTGATGAGGATTCCGCTCCGGTGCGCCTGGCGGCCTTCAGATTCCTCGCAGCATATGGGTCGACTTCTGAAGCTCGCTCGGATGAGGTGTGGCCTCTCTTGGACGAAGCCATACAGTGCTACCATGGGGATGCCGCATACAGGGACATGCTTGTTGCCCTCTATGATATGGCACAGGGTCCGATATCGGAGAAGTGCGCTCATGAGCTTCTCGACCGGATTGCCTTCGACACGAAGAGTGGAGCCAGCTACATCCAGGCGCTCTCCGAAAACATTGCAAAGGAACTCAAAGGAAAGGTTCATTGAGCATGGCAGAAAAGAAGCCGGAAACCGAACTGGACACGAAGAAGGCCGATGCTGCAAAGGATGAGAAGGCCGAGAAGAAGCCTTCCAAGCCTGCACGCACGGTGCCGCTTGTCGCAACCATCGTCGCGGCTGTCGTCTGCCTCGTCCTGGGCGGTGTCGTAGGACATTTCTGCTTCAATGGCACGAGCTCGCTCGGCTCCCAGACCCTGCAGGAAGCCGATCTCGACACGGTTGTCGCACGTTATACGTACAACGGCCAGACCTATGAGATCACGGCCAAGGACGTGATCACGCAGTCCTCCTCGCTCGACAGCGCAGCAAACGACGATGGCAGCTACACGGTGCCGACCGCTGACAACATCATCGACCTTGCCCGCAACCAGATCATGCAGAAGGTCGTCGATGCCCAGGGTATCACGGTCTCCGACGACGATATGGATGCCTACGCGCAGCAGTATCTCGGCTCCACCGACTACGCGACAATCGCTTCGAACTACAACATGGACGAGGACTCCGTGAGGAACCTTGTCCGCCAGTCCTGCGCTCTTTCCAAGCTCCGCAGCCAGGTCGTGACGGCCGAGATTCCGTCCCAGCCGACGGCTCCTTCGAAGCCTGCCGACGGTGCCGAGGATACGCCGACGGCCGACTACGCGACCTACATCATCAACCTCGCAGGCGATGAGTGGGACTCCGAGACCGGCATCTGGAAGGACTCCTCCTCGACCTACGCCTCCGCTCTTGCCGACTACCAGATCACGAACGATTCTGCGACCTACGCTGCAGCACAGGCTGCCTACTATGTGGCCTACCAGCAGTACTCCACGGCTTCCCAGACTGCATCGCAGCAGTGGACGAACTACGTGAATGACCAGCTCTCGAAGGCAAGCATCGAGATCTACACGATGGAAGCCTAAGAGGCAGATACAAGCGCTACGATGGACGGACGGGCATCTTTGCCTGTCCGTCCTTTTCTATAGCGGAAAGAGGTGTCCCTCATGCATATTGCGGTGAGCGCATGCCTTCTGGGGGAGCGGTGCAGATACGACGGGGGCACGAAGCCGGATGAGGCCGTCATCCGGCTCTCAGGCAAGGCGGAGCCTGTGCCCATCTGCCCGGAGAGGCTCTCGGGACTGCCCATACCGCGCCCTCCTGCAGAGATCAGGGATGGGCATGTCTATCTCAGGGACGGGCGGGATGTGACCGAAGAGTTCGAGACAGGGGCGAAGTGTGCGCTTGCCCGCGTGAGGGAGCAGCCCGTGCCGCTTGCCGTCCTGAAGGCAAAGAGCCCATCATGTGGTGCCGGTCTCATCTACGATGGTAGCTATAGCGGAAGGACCATAGAGGGGGACGGGGTCTTTGCCCGCCTCCTCGAAGAGGAAGGAATCACCGTGGTAAGCGAAACGACTGTCGAATCCGTGCATCCGTCTGTAGAGCATCCTGTGGCAATCATCCTTGGCACCGGTCTGGGACATCTCAAAAGCCTCGTGCATCCGGTGCGCCGCATCGACTATCACGATATCGAGGGATTCCCGGATGAGGCGCAGCCGATGCCGGGCCACACGTTCGAGGCAACGATCGGCACGATCGACAATGTCCCGGTGATTGTCTATCCGGGCCGCATCCATCTCTATCAGGGCTACAGCGCCTCCGAGATCTGCGCCCTTGTCCGCCATGCCCACCGCCTCGGCTGCCGCGATATCGTCTTTGCCTGCGCAACGGGTGCCGTCTCCGGCATGGCAAACATCGGCCTCGGCATCATCACGGACCAGATCAACCTCACGGGCAGAAATCCGCTTGCCGAGGATGAAGGACTCCGCGATGTGGAGTCTCCCTTCGTCGATATGGCGGATGCCTATACGCCCTACCTCAGGACCCTTGCAAGGGGCGTCGCAGACGACCTCGGCATTGCGGTCGAGGAGGGCGTCCTTGCGGGTGTCATCGGTCCCTGCACAGAGACTCCTGCAGAGGTGCAGATGATGAGGACGATGGGCGTATCCTATGTCGGCATGTCGACCGTGAATGAGGTCATCATGGCGCACGCTCTGGGCATGAATGTCTTGGGCCTCACGCTTGCTGCCAACCAGAGCGGAAGCGCAGGCTTCGGCCACGACAAGGTCCTCGAAGAGGCGAAGCTCCATGCAGACGACTTCGAGCGTCTCGTGAGGGGCGTGCTGCGCCTGCTGTAGATACAGACAGCTGCATAGTGCACTGATGCTGGGGCCTGGGATGAAGCTGCACTCCAGGCCTCTTTCCTGATACAAAGATAAGATGCTGAGGAGAGAACAGATGGAATAGCGCCCTGCCAAGGCGCAGGGGCACAGAGAGGCTGCCAGAGGCAGCGGGAAGCGTCTTGCTGCAGCGAAGGCCTGGGCAGAAACCTCTCCGAGATAGAGATCGCAAAGGAGATGGAGGGGCTCACGCTCAAGGAGGCAAAGGATATGCGGCTGCTCGAAAACGGGCTGCTTGATTGAGGCTGATGGACAGCCATTCATCGAAGCTTTCCTGGAATAGCCGATATATCAGGAGGAGGATTCCGGCTTCGGGAGATATGAAGAGCGCCCGGCACATGCGCCAGACATCGAGCGAGCCTTCGCGGGACAGGTGCGGCGCCTTGTAGAAGTCCTTGCTCTTGCCCGGCTCGAGGTAGCGGATGTTGCGCATGTGGACGAAGTGGATGCGTCCGCGCCTCGAGAACTCGTCGAGGATCGCATAGACGTCGTTTGCGGGCTCCTCCGCGATCGACCCGCAGCAGAGCGTGATGCCGTTCGCGGGGGAATCGACCGCGCGGCAGAGCCAGTCGAGGTCGTCGCAATCACTGACATGAGCGCCTACTCGAAGTTCATGGATACGCCTGATGGCCTCCTTGCTGGCACCGACCTCTGGGACAGCATGATGTTCAACAAGGTCCGTGGCCCCGAGCTCAAGAAGTACGCCGACGATCCTGCCATCGTCTCCGCCATGCGCGAAGCATCGCACCGCATCCTGTACCCTGTCGTGGACTCCAATGCCATGAACGGCATCGCACCTGATGCCAAGGTCGGGAGCAGCATGACGTGGTACTACAAGATCGTCTACGGCGTGGCAGCAGTCTTCGTCCTGCTCTCTGTCCTCAACATCCGTCGCCTCGTCAAGGGCGTGAAGATGAAGAAGGCAGCACGTCTTGAGGCTGCACCGGCCGCATCCAATGATTCCTCTGTGGATGGCCCTGCCAAGAAGTAGCGGCCAGAGCAGATAAGGCTGGCAGTGTCCTCCCATCCCCACTGCCAGCCGAAACTGCCAATCCACCTGTCTCTGCCCATTTCCATCTTTCCCCTTCCCGTCTCGAGGGGCATGGCGCGCATACGCTGTGCCCCTCTGCTCGTATGGAGGGAGGGGATAGACGAGAGCATGGCGGAAGCCACAAGAGATTGGCTGAGCACCGTTCTTGTAAAGCGGGGGGGTCGCTTGATGTGGATGGACAAGCAGCGCCTGAAACGAGGAAATTTGAAAATGGACAAAATAATGCTTGCATCTTCGTGCCTGCATCCGTACTATTAAAAAGCACGCGCTGAGACAACGTCTTGCGTGTCAAAGAGGCCAGCTTAGCTCAGTTGGTAGAGCACCGCTCTCGTAAAGCGGGGGTCATCAGTTCGAGTCTGATAGCTGGCTCCATTGAATGTATGCAGCCCGGAGATGCTATATCTTCGGGCTGTTTTGGCTTACCTGTATGATGACTGCAAGAATCCGGGGAGCCCGCGGCTGAGTATCCATTGCACAGGGCTGTGTGGCTCTGGATAAGTTCAAACGCTGCATGCTATAAAAATGATTAGATTCTGGGCTGGCCGCAAGGTCTTGGTCCACCCAAGGGCGGGGACTTTTTCCTCGTCCTTTTCTTTTTAAAGGTCTTAGCCTGTGTCGCGCGGCACGCGTGGCATAGAAAGCCACCCGCTGTGCGAGTGGATGGCAACGATGCTATGCAGTGAAACTCCTCCCTCTCTAGGATGGTGATTGTTCAGGTCGCCGGCCGCGAGAGGAAGGAGAGCACAATGGTACAGAAGGCCAGCAGCCTTGCGCACACCAAGTGGATGTGCAAGTACCACATCGTGTTTTGCCCAAAGCATGGAAGAAGGGCCATCTGCAGCCAATGCCGCAAGGACCTGGGGGAGACCCTCAGGCAGCCATGCTGATGGAAGGGCGTCGGGATGGTGGAGGGGCATCTCGCGCCGGACCACGTGCACATGCCGGCGGGCATCCTGCCCAAGACAGCGTGCCGGGCTTCATGGGCTGCCTGAAGGGGAAGAGCGCACTCCTCATGTCCGGCAAGGCATGCGAACCTCAAGTAGAAGTTCGGAAACAGGGAGTTCAGAAGTGGGCGGTCATGACTGAAAGCCCAGGAGCTATCCAAGATTGACTCATACTCAATTACTATTTTGATGTTGTCTCCCAACTGGAATGAAACGCTCTATCTAGATGATGGATTTGGATTCTTTAGCTAGTGAATCTTCGACTACAGGCTTCATGGTTTTCTGGCTTGGGTTCTTGCGCAATTTCTTTCTGACGCAATTCATCACGTTATTATGGCTTTCGTCTTTAAATCAGAACCGTATATGACCATTGCTACTGGAGGACGAATATGCCGGGAAAAAGCAAATGGGTAGTCGTGTCAACTGCTGTGACATTTGGCAGAAGCGCTACTCAGCCAGTGCGTCGCTTGGAAGATGCGGGTTGTGAAGTACGGCTCAATCCCTATGGACGTCCATTGAGCAAAGATGAGATGGTTGAGTTTGCACATGACGCAGATGCCATCATTCTCGGTAATGATCAACTTCCTGCAAGTGTAATAAAGCGACTGAAGAAGTTGAAAGTAATAGCACGATATGGTGTAGGTTTCGATGGCGTAGACCTTGCTGAAGCTCGTGACCAAGGGATTGTGGTCACATATGCGCCTGCGACAAACCGCGAGGAGACAGCGGATTTCACTTTCGGGCTTATTCTCGATCTTGAACGGCACATTTCCCGAATGGTTATGGATACACGCGCTGGCGGTTGGAAGAAATACACCGGAACAAGCCTTTACGGCAAGACAATCGGCATCATCGGCGTGGGTCAGATAGGCACTGCAGTAGCAAGACGCGCTCTTGGCTTCGGCATGGATATTCTTGGATATGACATCGTTCAACGCAATGAGGCAGCTGTGTATGGCGTCGTTTATACAACTCTCAACGATCTCCTGAGGCGCTCAGATATCGTCACTATTCATCTGCCCCTTGACGAATCTACAAGAAATTTGATTGGATCACGCGAGCTGCGTCTTATCAAGCCGGGTAGCATTCTCATTAACACTGCACGAGCTGGCATAGTCCGGCATGGAGCTCTTGACAAGGCGCTTCGTGATGGCAGGCTTGCAGGCTTTGCCATTGATGTATTTAGCAAAGAACCACCTGACCATCAGCCATATTACGATTATGACAATGTGCTAGTTACCCCGCATGTAGCAGGCAATACATATGAAAGTAGCCAGCGCATGGGCAATGTGGTAGTTGATAATATTCTGTCAGTAAAAGAGGGGGTTGAGCCTCCCGATCCAGTGACACCTCAGCATTTGTATGAAAGCATGCTTGCGATGGGCAAAGGTTTAGAGACACCAAACCACCCGGTCGTTACTCCGCCGCGATCTAAACGCGATCTCATTGACAAGATTGAGGGGAAGAATATTCATCCGAATTCAAGCCCAGATATATTGCAGCTAGCTTCTGCTAGAAAACATATACAGAAATAGTGATTATTTATACATTGTTGAGGCTAGGAATAAAATCTAGTATATGTAGAAAATATGAACAATAAAATCGATAAAAGAAGAATATGCGTATGATAAAAGAAAAGTCCAGTTAATTATCATTAAATATACAAAATATATAAATAGATATGCATCTTACCTAAGCATCAATCATGTGATGAGAACGTGTGCTTTAATTCCCCATAGCGAAAGCAATATGCACGAGAGTTTGAATCCTCTTGGCATGTTGAAGTGAGGAGAAGCAATGATTGATCCTAAGATAGTCAAGTTCCCCAAAATTACAGTGATACTGCGTGGTTATAACTACGATCAGGTTCATGCTGTCGTGAAGAACATGGTTGGATCGAAGCTTGGGGCTATCGAAGTTGCAATGAATACGCCGGGTGCCTCGGAGACTATTAAGAAAATCGCTGATGAATTTGGCAATGAAGTCATGGTTGGAGCTGGCACTGTAATTTCTACGCATCGTGCCTGGGAAGCCGTTGACGCCGGCGCAAAGTTTGCACTCTCTCCTATTGGTTTTACTGAGGATATATACAAGATACTTAAAGCCTATGGTGTTTTGACTGTGCCTTCTGCATTTAGCCCCTCAGAGGTTTGGAAACAGTTCCAGATGGGCGCGGATATTGTAAAAATCTTCCCTGCTGGAACTTTGGGGCCAAAGTACATCCACGATATCCAGGCTCCGCTCAATTACATGCCTATTCAGGTAGTGGGCGGTGTCAATGCTGACAATTGTCAGGAATTCTTTGATGCTGGTGCTACCTATGCTGGCATTGGATCGGGAATATTCGATCCGAAGCACATCATTGAGATGGATGATGCGGGTCTGAAGGCTGACATTGAAGCATTTGAAGCAAAGGTCAAGTGGTAAAGATGGCAGATGTAGATTTCAATGCTGATCTTGTAGTAATGCTTGATGGAGTGTCTTCCTACCAGGAAGCGGAGAGCATCTTGGCGAAGAGGCTTCTTGATCTTGGCTATGTAAAGGTCAGCTATCCGCAGGCTATTGCGGACCGTGAAGTTACATACCCGACAGGGATTTATGTTGAGGGGCTTAATGCGGCAATGCCTCATTGCGATGTCTCCAACGTGAATAAGGCTGCTGTATGCGTAGGCATCTTGAGAGATCCGGTTGATTGGCGCCGAATGGATGATCCCGATTCTACTTGCAAGGTCTCTCTAGTGACGATGCTTGCACTCAAGGAAGCGCATGCACACCTTGACATGCTTCAGAAGGTTGTCTCTCTGATTCAAGACCAAGATCTCATGAAGAAGGTCGTAAGCGCAGATTCCAAAGAGGGTGCCTATGAACTTCTGAAAGATCATCTAGCTTAAGTTTGGCGGGAATGGGGGTCCATGGGGGAGCCCCTTGAATGAAAGGAAAGAACATGAAGCGCATACTTGTTGCCTGCGGAAATGGTGTTGCAACCTCCACTGTAGTTGCAAGCAAGATTCGTGATTACTGCAAGGACAAGGGTGTTGACGTCAAGACCAAGCAGTGCCGCATGATCGAGCTGCACGACAAGGCAGACGACTACGACCTCGTCGTTACGACAGGCAAGTTTAACGATCCAGATATCAAGACTCCGTGCATTATGGGCATCAGCCTGCTCACGGGCATCGGCCAGGACAAGACTCTCCAGCAGATTGTTGATGCACTGAAGTAAGCGGAAAGCACTCTGTTTGGGGAAAGACAGAGCTGCCCGTTTCTAGATCAAGCCTCTTTGGTGGGGTTGAGGGAAAGGATTTCGAGTGGACGTAATCGTCAACGGGATTTATGCTGCGTTCCAAGCCATTCTTAGTGCTGGCGCTTATGTAATGCTTCCATTGATCATTACTATTCTTGGCCTGATTTTCAGGCTTAAGTTTAGCCGAGCATTTAGATGCGGCATTACGATTACATGTGGTTTTGTGGGTATCAACTTGCTTGTGAACCTGCTTAAGACCGCTGTGACGCCAGCTGCTTCCGCGATGGTCTCGAACATCGGTCTCAATCTTGAGGTAACCGATGTTGGTTGGGGAGCTATCTCCTCTATTACATGGGCATCGCCAATCGTTGGATTCCTCGTATTTGAGATTCTTGGCATCAACATTCTCATGTTCATTCTCAAGGCAACAAATACTATGGATGTCGATATCTGGAATTATCACCACATGATGATTGCCGGTATCCTTGTGTTCTTCGTCACCAACAATTTTGTGCTTGCCCTTATCGCTACTGCTCTCATGGCTGTAATTTCGTTCAAGCTTTGCGACTGGACTCAGCCTCTCGTTGAGAACTTCTTTGGCATCCCGGACGTCTCCCTGCCTACGGTTTCTTACCTTTCTTCCATTATCATTGCTGCTCCTCTCAACTGGGTTATCGATCGCATCCCTGGTCTGCGTGACGTCAATATCAATATCAAGAATGTCCAGAAGCGCATTGGCTTCTTGGGAGATCCGATGATTCTTGGTTTCATTCTTGGTGTAGCAATGGGCGTCCTTGCTTGGATGCCTTGGGACAAGGCGTTCCTCACGGGCGTTAATGTTGCTGCTGTTATGGCCCTTATGCCTAAGATGACTGCAATGTTCGTTGAAGGACTTATGCCGATTTCCCAGGCTGCTCAGGATATGGCTTCCAAGCGCTTCGGTGGCAGGGCACTCTCTATCGGCCTTGATGCTGCGGTTGTCGTTGGCAACTCTGACGTTATCACCACTGCTCTTATTATGATTCCTGTCACGATTCTTCTTGCCTTTATCCTTCCGGGTAACCGCATGATGCCTCTTGCTGACCTTGCTGTTGTTACGTTCCGTGTCGCAATCATCGTTGCTCTCTGCCGTGGCAACGTGTTCCGCTCTATCCTTGTTTCCATCCCTGTCATGGCGGCAATTCTTTACGCTGGCACTGCAGCCGCTCCGTACCTCACTGCTCTTGCAACGTCTACCGGTCTTCAGTTTGATGGCGAGATTGCCTCCATGGCCGGACCGTCTCTCACGCAGACTGCAATCGTCTTCTGGAGCTGCATCTCTGCTAATCCTTGGCTTGCGATTGTCATCCTTATCGCAGTCTTTGCCCTTGTTTGGTATGTCGTTGAGAAGAAGATTGGCATGGAGAAGATCCAGGCTTATGCTTCTCAGGGCCAGCAGGCATAGCTTGTTGCTTTCCAAGAGCGGGCGCTGTCTATTGGCAGCGTCCGTTTTTTAAAATGAGTTTTATTAGCAAGAGATTATTTGGGCATACGACAATCGAGGCTGTTAAAAGTCTTGAAAAGTCTAAGCTAACGCTCCGGCTTCCAATCAAGTAATTTCACTGAGCTGGAACTGAGCTGGAGCTACATCAAACGAAGGAGGATTCGAATTGCTTCGTAAGATTGATCAGCTCGAACCGTTTCAGAGAGCTATTTCCAAAGCGCATCTTGCTTCTGCGGGAGTCTCTGTTGACTCGCTCGAGAATCCTGATAAGCCTCTTATTGCTATCGCGAATAGCTGGAATGAGGTTTGTCCGGGTCACGAGCCACTGCGTCAACTTGCAGCTGAGGTGAAGAAGGGAATTCTCGAAGCGGGCGGCGAACCGATTGAATTTAATACAATCGGTATGTGTGACGGTATCGCTCAAGGTCACCCCGGCATGCGCTACTGCCTGCCACATCGCGACCTAATTACAGATTCGTGCGAAGCCATGATTGTGGGCGAGGGCGTTTTTGATGGCGTCGTCTACATGGGCTCTTGCGATAAGATCATTCCTGGTATGCTTAATGCTGCCGCTCGCATCAATCTGCCAAGCGCAATTGTAACAGCAGGCCCCTGCTATGATGAGATTAAGCCGTCGGAATCTAAAGCCCTGAGGGCTCGCTTCCTGCGTGGGGAAGCGACCGAGCGTGAGGTCATTGAAGGCACTCTTAAGTACTATACAGGACCTGGAGTTTGCCCATTCCTTGGAACCGCCAATACGATGGCATGCCTTTCTGAAGGCTTGGGCATGATGTTGCCGTATGGTGCTCTCTGGCCAAGCTCGACGAGCCAGCGTCGCTTTAGTGCTCGTCAGACAGGTGCACGTGTCGTTGACATGGTCCGGAAAGATATCAAGCCTTCTGACATCATGACGCAGGCAGCACTGGACAATACCGTCAAGCTGCTTGCCTCTATCGGTGGCTCGCTTAATGCCCTCGTGCATCTTCCGGCCTTGGCTCACGAGCTTGATCTGGAAGTTACTTGGGACATGGTCGCAGACATCACGAGCCACACGCCAGTTGTCTGCAACGTTGTGCCGAATGGTGATATCAGCTGTATCAATCTTTACAAGGCGGGAGGAGTGCCAGCAGTACTGAAGACCATCGAGAAGGATCTCGATGTCTCTGTCATGACAGCGACTGGCAAGACGCTTGGCGAGAACCTTGATCGCGATGTTCCAATCGACCGCTCGGTGATTCGCACTCAGGATGACCCTGCTTCTGTTTGCAATGGCATCCAGGTGCTTTATGGCAATCTTGCTCCGGACGGAGCACTGGTGAAGACCAGTGCAGTGCCTGCTGAGCAGCATGTCTGGACTGGAAAGGCGCAGGTCTTCAATTCGGAGGAAGAAGCCTTTGCGGCTTATGATAAGCATCTGATCAAGGAAGGAACCGGGGTTGTCGTCCGCTATGAAGGACCAAAGGGCGGTCCGGGCATGAAGGAGCTCCATCGCGTAACGGAAATCATGAAGGGCATCCCTAATTCTGCTGTTATTACAGACGGGCGGTTCAGCGGTGCATCCGGCGGCCTCTCTGTGGGATATCTGTGCCCCGAAGCACTTGATGGTGGCGCTATTGCACTTGTCGAGGATGGCGATGAGATTCATATCGATCTGAGCAAGAACCTCATTCAGCTAAATGTTTCTGACGAGGAGCTCGATCGCCGTCGTGCGGCATGGAAGCCTGTCATTCGTGAGAATGGAGGGCACCTACTCAAGCGCTATGCAGAGCAGGTAGATACTGCAAAGACCGGCGCTGTGCTGCGATAAACGCTAGGTGACTGAGGCGGCAGAGAGCTGGGGTGAGCGCTCTGCCGCCTTTGGCATATTTGAGAGTGATTCATTGGCTTGATGGTTGCAATACAAGCTCGGCGAGACTAATACAGTCGAAATGAATTGCCCGGCCGTCTGGAAGTATGGGGCCAATAGCCCGCACTCCAAGGACTAGATTGTTCTCATGGAGCATATTTTGGTCTCTATTGATCAATATGGAGTTGAATGATGTCAGGTCACCCATTGCTCGTATTTTGCGATATGGATGGAACATACCTGCATTCCGACAAGTCAGTCTCGCAGGCAAATCTGGCGATTGTTGAGTCTCTCGATAGACATGGCTGCGGGTTTGTACCATGCACCGGAAGAATGCTATCGGGTATCCCACGAGAATTATCGCAGCATCCAAAAGTCCATTATGTAGTTTGTTCTATGGGTGCCACGATTGTAGAGCTTGGCGCAACCTATACAGACGGTCGGTCGCATCGCAACATCTTTGAAGGTGGAGTTGAGAAGAGCGATGTTAAAGAGCTCTATAGGCGCTTATCTCCCTACAATATTCAATTCGATGTATTTGCGAATGGCCATTCTTATGCAGAACGTCGTCGTCTCGATCAGATTGATAGATTTCCTATTAATCCAGGTATGATGGGGTTTGTTCGCCGCCAACGTATTCCAATTGATATTGATATACCAACATTTATACAACAAGTAGATAGGATTGAGCGCCTGAATATCTATTATCTGAATGAGTCTGATGGCGATAAAATCCGCGCAATCCTCGATGATATGCCAATGTTTTCGCATACGAGCCACGATGGATGTGGCATCGAAGTCGTGAACACGAATCTTTCAAAGGGTACTGCCCTTTTGTGGCTATGTGAATATCTCAACATTCCCCCTGAAAGATCAATGGCGTTCGGTGATGGGGAGAACGATATTCCGATGCTGGAGGCAGCAGGAATTGGCATTGCAGTTGAAAATGCAGACAATGTTTGCAAACAACACGCGGATTTCGTTACTGAACATAACAATGATAATGACGGAGTCGCTAGATTCCTGGAGGAACAGGCATGGCAAAGATAGGACGAAGCAAGCAGGCGCGCTTAAAGCAGCAGAGAGAAGAACGGCTTCGTGCCGAGCATAAAGCAGAGCATCAAAAACAACTCCATGAAGAGGCACAGCGCTCGCAAAGAGATGCGTATGTATTTGAGATTCAGCATATGGACCACAACAATCCGTATTGCAGACCGTCATTTTTAGTTGGGGGCGTTGCGCTAGTCGCTTTTGCGTTCGAACTGTACTCTATGAATAACGATGGCGGTACAATGATATATGTTTTTGCAGGGATTTTGGTCGTTATGCTTGTTATGCTTTGGGTTGTGCAGCGCCGATATAAAGCATGGGAATTGGAGAACGGCGAACTGGCAGATAAGTCCGGGCAGTAGTCCCAGTTAAATGGCGTTGATATTGTCGAGTCGCTAATAGCCCAGAGACAGTGAGCCTCTGGGCTATTAGCGAGGCGGATTAGCATTCTGAGTGCAACAGGATGGCCCGCCGAATGCAGGCGTGGCACATCCCGGAAGGCTACGATGTTGGTTGTCTAGGTCAACGTCGGAAGCTGGAAGGAATGTGCCACTACAGTCAT
>Ga0214927_100199_pt1 | contig 22482 bp, 19 predicted proteins | sample Stichaenrichm16X_FD_168612 | JGI IMG/M metagenome (GOLD analysis project Ga0214927, IMG submission 168612) | Xylose enriched microbial communities from anaerobic bioreactor in Madison, Wisconsin, United States - 16X | ecosystem: Engineered > Bioreactor > Anaerobic > Unclassified | place: USA...
TGAGAATGTTTGGTTTGGCCACTTGACATTATACACAAAAACAGGGGGTGTTGCTCTTTTTTGTGCAAAATCCCTTGAAATCAAGGTTTATACATTGTTATTCATGCTATATGCATGACACTACCATTTAAGGATGGGAGGAAAATGTATGTCAAAGGTACTCTATTTTAATATTGCTGATAACCTTGATTATGAGAATAAAAAGCTTTCAGAATGGGGCATTGACGATGTGGAACTGATCGAGATAAAGGACAAGGACTATAAGAAATCCTTCGGCGAATATCTCCGGGACACCGGCGCGGACGGAGTAGTGGTCGAATACGACCAGGTGACCAGAGAAGTCATCGAGATGTGTCCCAATTTAAAAATTGTCTCGCTTCAGAGCATAGGATACAACAATATCGATGTGGACGCTGCGACAGAGCACAAGATCTGCGTCTGCAATATCCCGGGCTTCTGTGCACCGGAGGTTGCCCTCCACACTGTTGCGATGACACTCGACCTGGCGCGAAAGATCACATTTTATGACAGGTCGGTCCAGAACGGAGAATGGGAACCACTCTACGGATATACTCTCCACCGGCTGACAGGGAAGGTCTTTGGCATGGTATTTTTCGGCACCATACCAAAACTCGTAGCTCCTATGATAAAGGCCATTGGAATGGACGTCTTAGTCTACGCTCCGACAAAGACAAAAGAGTATCTCGCTGAATTCGGATGCAAAAAGGCAGAGACTTTGGACGAGCTTCTGGAAAAGTCGGACTTTGTTTCGCTCCACTGCCCTCTTATAGAGGGTGTCACCTACCACCTGATGGACGATGCCGCCTTTGATAAAATGAAGCCGACAGCCTTTCTTATCAATACTTCGAGGGGTTCGGTAGTGGATGAGGCCGCACTTGTCAGGGCACTTAAACAGAAGAAGATTCAGGCCGCAGCCATCGATGTGATCGAGGACGAGATGAACGAAACGAGCGATCTGTTCGGACTCGACAACTGCATTCTGACGCCGCATGCGGCATTTATCTCCGAGGACTCCTTCTATGAGGGCCGTGAACGGGCTCTTAAAAATCTCGTGGACAGGCTTTCTGCAAAGAGGGATGGCAGGCCGGAGAGCATAGTAAATCCGGAAGTCCTCGAATAATATTTTTCCCTGTGGAACTTCTGCAAAAACTACAAAAAAGGCTTATTTTACAAGAAAAAGAGCTGTTGCAATTCTATTTCAATATGGAGCTGCAGCAGTTCTTTTTTATTTTTACTTCCGAAAAATACAAGAATTAAGTTCTCTTTAGTCGTACCATACATAGCAACAAAAGCAAATGAAAAGCAATGACAAGGGCGTCACATATCAAGGATATGTGGCGCCTTTTGTTTATGGAAAGAAAGGAGCAGCTTAATGGGCAGGATTTCACAGCATCCCATTCTTGGAGTTCAGAACGAAGAAAAGAAGATCGTCACCTTCAAATATGACGGTAAAGACATGCAGGGATATGAGGGCGAGCCTATTGCGGCAGCACTCAAAGCTAACGGAGTTATGGTTCACAGGTACACGATGAAGCAGCACAAGCCGAGAGGAATCTTCTGTGCGATCGGAAGATGTACAGATTGTGTAATGGTTGTTGATGGAGAGCCGAACGTCAGAACATGTATGACACCGCTCAAAGAGGGTATGGATGTCAGAACCCAGTATGGCGTAAGTGATAAACCATTTGACCAGCAGTAAGACCGGAGGATAAATAAATGAAGATAGAGAGATTTGATCTGATAATCGTAGGTGCCGGTCCTTCAGGACTTTCGGCAGCAATTGAAGCGGCTAAGCGTGGAATGAAGGTCGTGGTTTTCGATGAGAACGCAAGACCTGGCGGACAGCTTTTCAAGCAGATTCATAAATTTTTCGGCTCGAAGGAGCACAAGGCAAAGATCAGAGGTTTCCATATCGGCGAGCAGCTTCTTCAGGAAGCCAGGGATGCCGGCGTAAAGGTAGAGCTCAATGCGACTGTTGTAGGCCTCTATCAGGACAGAGAAGTCGTAGTCAGAATGGGCGAGGAAGTTCACCACTTCAAGGGTGATGCAGTAATCATCGCAACTGGCGCCTCAGAGAACATGGTTCTCTTCGACGGCTGGAACCTTCCGGGAGTCATGGGAGCCGGAGCTGCCCAGACACTGATGAACCTCTACGGAGTAAAGCCAGGTGAGAAAGTCCTGATGCTCGGTTCTGGAAACGTTGGACTCGTTGTTTCATTCCAGCTTCTGCAGGCAGGATGCGATGTAGTCGCACTCGTAGATGCAGCTCCGAAGATCGGTGGTTACGGAGTTCACGCAGCAAAGGTCGCACGTACCGGAGTTCCATTCTACCTCTCACATACTATCAAGAAAGTTGAAGGGACTGATCACGTCACAGGTGTTACGATCGCACAGGTCGACAATCATTTCCAGTTTATCGAGGGAACAGAAAAGCACTTCGATGTTGATACGGTCTGCGTAGCAGTCGGACTTTCACCTATGTCACAGCTCCTCAAGATGGCAGGCTGCGAGATGGAGGATAATCCGAAGAGAGGCGGTCAGGTACCTATCATCGATGATTATGGAAAGACTTCTGTTCCGGGAATTTTTTCAGCAGGTGATGTATCAGGAATCGAGGAAGCTTCATCAGCTATGATCGAAGGCAGGATGGCCGGAGTCGCAGCTGCCGAGTATCTCGGATTTATGACAGCCGATGAGAAGAAGACAGAGCTTGATAAGCTAAGCACTTCACTTGAATCTCTGCGTCAGGGTATGTTTGCTCCGAAGAACAGAGGCAAAAATATCACAGAGACAGAAGAGGGCATTCCGATTTCTACAAATCTTCTTTCGAAGGGCTTCGTAGCAGATGACGAGATTGAAAGATACCCTGGAGTTATCCACAAGGCAGGTATCCACCCTGTTATCGAGTGTACGCAGAACATCCCGTGCAACCCTTGCCAGGATGCCTGCAATCAGGGATGCATCTCTATCGGCGACAATATTACAGCACTTCCTATTTCTGTAAAAGACAGTAAATGTATCAACTGCGGAATGTGCGTTGCAAGCTGCCCGGGCCAGGCAATTTTCCTTGTGGATGAAGATACAGGCGACGGAAAAGCAAGCATTACACTTCCATACGAGTTCCTTCCTCTTCCGGAAGTCGGAGCAAAGGGCAAGGCACTCAGCAGAAAAGGCGAGCCCGTCTGCGATGCAGAGGTTGTTAAGGTCCGCTCTTCAAAGGCATTTGACAACACGAGCCTTCTTACTATAAGCGTTCCAAAGGAATACGCCATGAAGGCCAGATTTTTTAAGGCAGAATAAGTCAGGAGGTTAATATGAGTGAATTAAGTAACAGATCGAAAGATATAGGTGAATTCGTTCCGATGCCTGACGATGACATGATCGTCTGCCGCTGCGAAGAAGTTACCAAGGGCGAGATCAGAAAAGCAGTCCACGAGGGACTCTGGACGATCGCCGAGATCAGAAGATATTTGAGATGTGGAATGGGCCTCTGCCAGGGACAGACCTGTGCCAAGCTTGTAAAGGGAATTGTAGCCCGCGAGCTGAAGTGCTCACCGGCACTTCTCGAGCCGGCAACTTCGAGAGCTCCTATGAGACCTACAGAGATGCATGTATTTGCAGATGAGACGGAGGAGACAGATTTATGATGACATCAGACGTAATTATTATCGGAGCCGGTATCATAGGCAATGCATGTGCTTACTACCTGGCAAAAAAAGGCTATAAGGTAACTGTTCTTGAGAAGTCGGATATCATTGGAAACGGCGGATCGAGCCGTAACGGAGGCGGTGTCCGCCAGTCAGGCCGTGATCCGAGGGAGCTTCCTCTCGCAATGTACGGCATTGAAAATCTTTGGCCGAATCTCTCTGAGGAGCTCGGATACGATGTCGAGTACCATAAGAAGGGAAACCTTCGTCTCGGAAAGACTGAAGCTCACTTGAAGACTTTAAAAAAGCTCGCCGACAGCGCTTCTGCCTGCGGACTCGATGTCAGGATGATCGATGGCGATGAGGTCAGACAGATAAACCCTTACCTTTCAAAAGAAGTTATCGGTGCCAGCTGGTGCCCTACAGACGGCCATGCAAATCCGCTTAAGGCTACACTTGCTTACTACATGGCTGCCAGAAGACTCGGTGCCACATTTATCACAGGTGAAGATGTAAAGTGCATCAAAAAGATCCGCGGAAAGGCCAGACAGGTCATCACCCAGACTGACACCTACGAGGGAGACTATATCGTTCTTGCAGCAGGAATGGCTTCAAGAGCTATCGCCGGTACTGTCGGAATCGATATCCCTATGGTTCAGAAACTCATTGAGGCCCTCGTTACCGAGGCCGAGCCAAAGATGTTCGAGCAGATGCTCGGCACTGCAGAGGCTGATTTCTACGGTCATCAGACGGACCATGGTTCATTTGTAATCGGCGGTTCCACTGGTTTCGAGCTCTACAAGAAGGACAACGGTACTCCGATGAACTACAGTGACACCGTTCCCTGTATCTGCCGTGGTATCATCAGATACATTCCGATGCTTAAAGATGCGAAGATCGTAAGAGCTTGGGCTGGATGGTCTGACAACATGAAGGATGGTGTTCCGGTCATCGACACTGTCAGCGAAGTTCCGGGTCTTGTCCTTGCCTGCGGCTTTACCGGCCACGGTTTCGGTATCGCTCCGGGAGTTGGTACTGTTGTTTCACAGCTGATCGCTGGCGAAGAGCCGGTGTGCGATATTTCGGGGCTGAAGTATGACAGGTTCTATGCGAAGGATATAAAGACGGCGTAAGGCGAGGTGAGTGTAATAGGAGCGGGTGGCGCAGATGGCCGTCTCGCTCCTATGGATTTTTCTGTAGGTCGCGAGCCATCCATCTGCGCCGCCCGCCTCGACATTTGCACTTGGATGTAATCTACAATGCTGCGGATCGTCTCATCTGCGCCGCCCGCCTCGACATTTGCACTTGAATGTAATCTACAAGGCTGCGGAGCAGCAAGTTTTCCAAACAGATAATAATATCTCAGACATCCAGCTTCGGTGGTTCGTCCAGGTGGTCGTAGACGTACTTCCCGTCTTTCTTTCTCTGTTTCACGCACTCTGTCAGAAGATATTCTATCTGGCCGTTCACAGAACGAAAATCGTCCTCCGCCCAGGCAGCAATCGCATTGTATAATTTTTCATTCAGCCTGAGTGGCACTTGCTTTTTAGCCATCTCATTGCCTCAATACAAGCTTCCGGAATTTACAACAGGCTGGGCGTCGTGGTTTCCGCAAAGGACTACGAGTAGATTTGACACCATTGCGGCTTTCCTCTCTTCGTCTAGTTCTACAACACCGTTTTCGCTAAGCCTGTCAAGTGCCATCTCTACCATGCCGACTGCTCCATCGACTATCATCTTACGCGCGTCTATGACAGCAGATGCCTGCTGGCGCTGAAGCATTACAGCAGCGATCTCCGGAGCATAGGCAAGATATGTGATCCTGGCTTCGATTATCTCAAGTCCGGCATCTTCCACCTTGCTCTGGATCATAGCACGGATCCGCTCTGCAACTACATTTGTTGACCCACGCAGACTTCCGTCGTCTGCCTGGCCGTCTCCGGTCGTGTCAATGTTCGGAGCCACATCATAGGGATAGATCTTTACTATGTCACGAACTGCTGCGTCTGCCTGAAGAGAGAGATATTCCTTGTAGTTGTCTACATTGAATACTGCTTTTGCGGTATCCTTTACTCTCCAGATCACAGCTACGGAAATCTCGATTGGATTTCCAAGAACATCATTTACCTTCTGCTTTGCGTTGCTCAGGGTCATTGCCTTAAGAGATATCTTTTTAGAAGCTGCATTCTCATTTTTCGAAGAAGCCCCTTGAGAAAAACGCTGCTTACTGTCAGAATCATCTACATCTCCGCTCTGTCCCAGATGAGTCTTTGCGGCTGGATTTACTGCCTGACAGAAGGGATTTACATAATAAAATCCCTCTCCCTTAAGGGTGCCGGCATATTTTCCGAACAGTGTCAGGACCAGAGCCTCCTTAGGCTTAAGTATCTTAAGTCCGGCAAAGGGAATCAGCCCCAGTCCCAGCCAGATCATTCCCGGAATAAATAATAAGCGATCCGGAGCATCCTCTACGCCCCTGTTTATTCCTGCAATTATCAGCAGAATGGCCAATATGTAAATAGCTATCCATAAAATTAGAAACAGCATACCATTCTTGCGCTTAGTGATAACCTTCTCTGTCATAGTGATTCTCCTTTCCGCCCTGTAATCAGGATCAGGGCAGCACAGATATTTATTTGATATCATATTGATATCAAATAGATGAGGTTATGTCAAGTGTTTTTTTATTTTTATAGAAAGTAATTTATGCCAGCCGCCATCGCCTTTGTGCTTTTATTTGAAACCATTAACAGGCGATATGGAACTGCCTTATTTTTTGTGATAGTATATCTGTGCTGATTCTGATAAGGAGCAAAGATGTACGATGAATAGAAGAACTGCCGGAATGCTGCTTACTGTCTCTGGTGGTGTGTGCTGGGGCCTGTCCGGGTCCATGGGGCAGTATATGTTTTCAAATCTTGGTATGGATTCGAAGTGGCTTGTCCCGATAAGACTGGGATTTGCTGGTATCCTGATGCTTATCTACTGCTTCGCAAGATACGGAAAAGAGACGCTTAAGCCCTGGACCAACCGCACGGAAGCCATTGAACTTCTGCTCTACGGGCTGCCGGGAGTTGCGCTGTGCCAGTTTACATATTTCCTTACGATACAGCTTTCCACAGCGTCGGTCGGAACGATAATGCAGGACTTATCGCCTGTTTTTATTATGGCCGCCATATGTTTGAAAAATAAAAGGAAGCCGTCCGTCAGAGAAGTCGTGGCGATTTTGCTGGCGCTCGTCGGTGTGATGCTCGTCTCCACACACGGCGATCCGTCAAATCTGTCAGCGAATTCGACGGCGCTGATCTCCGGAGTCATCTGTGCGTTCTGCGTGATGATCTACAACGTAGTTCCGGTCCACATTATAAAAAAATACCCTGTCTCAATTATGCAGGCATGGTCCTTTGCTATGGGCGGAGCACTTCTGACGCTGATATTTAGATCGTGGAGAATTTACTACGTACCGGATATCAGAGGACTTGCCGGGATCGCCTTCGTGGTTGTCATCGGAAATGTTCTGGCGTTTACGGCCTACATGAAGGGCGTTTCGTACATCGGTCCGGAAAAGGGAATCCTGTATGGGTTTGCGGAGCCGCTTACCGCCGCAGTCATCGGAGTTATATTCTTTAGAAATCCATTCACGGCAGCAGATGCCGCTGGTTTCATCTGCATTTTCACGATGCTGTTTTTGATCACGAAAGCCAGGACAAAGGCAAAAGTAAAAACAGATCAGGCATTGAAGAGAGCAGCATAGTAAAAAAGTCCCGTTGCAGTTTGTTGCAGAAGTAAAGGAGAACAATATGGCATATGAAAAGAGCGAAGGAATGCGCCTCGACAAATTCCTGAAAGTATCGAGGCTTATAAAGAGAAGAACCGTAGCAGCCGATGCAGCAGACGCCGGCAGGATCAAGGTAAATGACAAGGTCGCAAAGCCATCAACGAAGGTCTATGCGGGCGATATCATCGAGATCAGCTTCGGCAACAAGACAGTAAAGGCGAAAGTCAAGGAGATCATGAACACCACAAAAAAAGAGAATGTGGCAGACATGTTTGACTATATTTAGTAGTTGTTATCGGATGGAGAATCGGGTATAATTGAAGACGCGCAGAAAATATTCTGCGATTTTTAGACTTCAGGGTACGAGGATTTTCTATGACGACAGCACGAACAGGAAAAGTTCATACGAAGAAACGCATAAACGTAGTGAAGCTTTTCAGCCTCGTGCTTGGCGCAGCAGTGGTGATCGCACTTGGGATACAGCTTTTTTCATTATATGGAAGGTACAAGACTTACAAGCACAAGGAAGCCACAGTGAAGCAGGAGCTTCAGGCGCAGAAGGAGAAGCAGCAGAACCTGAAGGATTACGAGAAGTACACGAAGACGAAGGAATACACAGAGAGCCAGGCGAGATCGAAGCTTGGACTTCTCTATGATAATGAGACCATTTTTAAGGAAAAATAAATTGGATTTTACTGAAAAGACAGAACGCTTTATCAGAGAAAGCGGTATGTTAAGGCAGAGAGGATCCGTCACGGTGGGTATTTCCGGTGGTGCGGATTCTGTCTGTCTTTTTTTACAACTTTTTAAGCTAAAGGAGCGGCTCGGAATCGAGCTTAAAGCTGTAACGGTCGAGCACGGCATCAGGGGCGACGAGAGCGAAAGGGACGCCGTTTTTTCGAAGCAGCTGTGCGAAAAGTATGGGATAAAGTGCGGAATAGTTCATGTGGATGCGCCTGCTTACGCGAAGAAAAATGGCACGTCGCTCGAGGAGGCGGCCAGGAAGCTGCGCTACGACGCTTTTTTAAAAAATACCGCAGAGGGCGATTGCATCGCGCTTGCTCACCATATGGAAGACCAGGCCGAGACAGTTATTTTTCATATGATAAGGGGAAGCGGCGTCAGAGGGATGACTGGCATGAGGCCTGAGGCAGAACTTCAGGGCAGGCACCTGATAAGGCCGCTCCTTTTTGCGACGAAGCAGGAGATCACTGAAGAGCTTGAAAGAGCCGGCCAAAGCTGGTGCACCGATTCGACAAATTCCGATGTAAATTACGCTAGAAACCGAATCAGACAGATCATTATCCCGGAGCTTTCAAAGATCAATTCCGGCGCCGTAAGGCACATCTGTGAATCGGCCGCCGACATTGGAAAAATGTACGACGGATTCAATGAAAAAATCGACGCGTATTTAAAAGAAAATGAGACTGAAAACGGCCTTTACTGCGGGAAGCTTCAGGACGCGGACGACTATATGCGCGGTATGGTCATAATGGAGTATCTGAGGCGCCATCTCAGAAGCATCAAGGACGTTGGGAGAGGGCATATCGACGTCATCTCTTCTCTTGTTAAAAACGGAGAAAATTTCAGCTACGACCTGCCGGCCGGGGCAGCGGTACATTTTGAATATAAGATGTTAAAGACTGCTGAAAGACATGCGGACAGTGCGTTTTTTGCAGGCCTTGAAGAGCTGCGGGAGACCGGTGCGCAGAGAGTCTGTCTGGCGGATTTTACGCTCGAATTCTTAGTCAGGGACTTTGATCCGTCGGAAATCAAAGACATTCCGCAAAAAAACTATGAAAAATGGCTTGACTATGCTAAAATAAATAAGAAATTGTGTGTTCGGAACAGAAGGCCAGGGGACTGGTTTGTGATCGAGGATGGGCACAGGCAGAAGTTTAAGGAGTTCTGCGTGAACCGAAAGATTCCGGCGTCAGAGAGGAATGAAATTCCGCTTGTCGTCTCAGGAGAGCATCAGATTCTCTGGGTGGCAGGGACGGACAGGATCAGTGCCGATGCGAAGGTCACAGAGGACACGGGAAAAGTACTTGTAATAAGATATTCGACTTCAGGAGGAATTGGGTCAAATGGAAGATAAGATCAGCGTTATGCTTTCAGAGGAAGAGCTTGATAAGAGAATCCGCGAGCTCGGTGCACAGATCAGCGAAGACTACAAGGGCGAGAGCATATTTCTTGTATGTATATTAAAGGGCGCAGCTATGTTTGCCTGTGAGCTGGCGAAGAGGATCACGGTGCCGGTAGTTATGGACTTTATGGCTACATCGAGCTATGGCTCGGGCACGGTTTCGAGCGGAGATGTAAAGATCAAGAAGGACTTAGACCTTTCACCGGAGGGACAGAACGTACTTATCGTCGAAGATATCATCGACAGCGGAAACACACTGAACTTCCTCTCACATCTTTTCGCAGAGAGAAATGCGAAGAGCGTAAAGATGTGCACGATGCTCGACAAGCCGGACAGACGTGAAGTCGATGTAGCAGTGGACTATACAGGATTTACTATCCCGGATGAGTTCGTGATCGGATTTGGACTCGACTACGATCAGAGATACAGGAATCTTCCGTATATAGGAGTTGTGGAACCTGCAGATAAGCAGGAATAATAGAAAGAGGCACATTTTGGAGAGACGCAGAGGAGGTCTGAACGGACTGGGATTTTATATCCTGCTGATACTGATAGTTCTTGTGTTCTGGTTTCTTTTTACGAACAGGTCACAGCCGAACTATTCTGTGAATGAACTGAATCAGGCAATACAGAAGGGCCGTGTGTCATCTGTCAGCATCCAGCAGAACAGGGAAGTTCCGACGGGCGAAGTAGATGTTAAGCTTAAAGATGACGACACAGAGTATTTTTTCTATGTGTCTGATGTGAAGGAAGTACAGACATATCTCTCGAATAAGAATGTGTCATATACACTTCTCGATGTGCCGAAGGAGAACTGGCTTTCAGAGATCCTTCCGACTCTTATCATTGTCGGAGCGTTTTTCATACTGTTCATGGCAGTGCTCGGAGGCAGGGCACAGCAGACAGGCGGAGTCTCTTCGCAGATGAGCAATTTCGGCAAGAGCCGTGCGCGGATGACCACCAAGGAGAACATCAGGGTTCGCTTCAAGGACGTAGCAGGTCTCGATGAGGAAAAGAAGGAACTCGAGGAGACCGTTGATTTCCTGAAGTCACCAGCCAAATACACCCAGATGGGTGCCCGTATTCCGAAGGGAATTATTCTTGTCGGGCCTCCTGGAACAGGTAAGACCCTCCTCGCGAAGGCAGTCGCAGGAGAAGCCGGAGTCCCGTTTTTCTCAATCTCAGGCTCGGATTTCGTTGAGATGTTTGTAGGTGTCGGAGCAGCAAGAGTCAGGGACCTTTTCGCAGAAGCTAAGAAGAACGCACCGTGCATCGTCTTCATCGACGAGATCGATGCGGTTGCAAGACGCCGCGGAAGCGGCATGGGAGGCGGTCATGACGAGCGCGAGCAGACGCTTAACCAGATGCTCGTCGAGATGGATGGTTTCGAAGAAAACGAAGGCATCATAGTCATGGCAGCTACGAACAGAGAGGACATCTTAGATCCGGCCCTTACGAGACCGGGACGTTTCGACCGCAAGATCTACGTTGGGAGGCCGGACATCAAGGGACGAGAGGCTATTCTGCGCGTACATTCGGACAACAAGCCACTGGCTGACAATGTCGATCTTCACCACATAGCGCAGACTACTGTAGGTTTTTCAGGTGCAGATCTCGAGAACCTGATGAACGAGGCCGCTATTCACGCTGCAAAGACCAACAGAGCGTATATCACAGACGAGGATATCAGAGATTCATTTGTCAAGGTAAGCGTTGGTACAGAGAAGAAGAGCCGTGTGATCACCGAGGAAGAGAAGAAGATCACGGCTTACCACGAGTCGGGACACGCTGTCCTGATGCACTGCCTTCCGAAGTCGGACCCGGTGAACTGGATCTCAATTATTCCTACCGGACCGGCAGGCGGATACACGATGCCGCTTCTTGAAAACGACGATATGTACAATACCCGCGAGAAGATGTTTGACGACATTGTCGTGGATTTTGGTGGAAGAGTTGCCGAAGAGCTTATTTTCGACGATGTAACGACTGGCGCAAGCAACGACATTAAGAAGGCTACCCAGACGGCCCGCGATATGGTGACGATCTACGGATTTTCATCGGCTATCGGACCGATAAACTACCAGAACGGAGACCCGGATGAGATTTTCCTCGGACGGGATTTAGGTCATGCAAGGCCTTATGGAGAGGCTGTTGCCACAGACATAGATAATGAGGTCAAGAAGATCCTCGATGATGGCTATGCCAGGGCAAAGCAGATCATTACTGATCATCTCGATGTGCTCCACAAGAGTGCAGCTCTCCTGATGGAGAAGGAGAAGATCGGGAGAAAGGAGTTTGATGCTCTTTTTTCTGAGGATCCAAAGACTCAGGAAGCCGAAGAGGCTTAGGAGATAATTAATGAACAAAGAGGCGCTGTTCTCAGACGGAACAAGTGAATATACCAATCCGTGCGAACCGGATGCGTTCGACACGGTAAGACTGCGCCTTCGCACTGCCAAGGGAGATAACCTGCGGGTGAGCGTATTTGTCCTTGAAAGTGGGAAAGAGCTCACCTGCTTAAAGGAAGAGAGCACGAATGATGAGGTCTTCGAGTTCTACGACTGCGATCTCACACTCGAAGACAAGCTGGTTACTTATTACTTTAAGATCCGCTCGAATGAGGGGATGCTTTACTATGACAGGTTCGGAGTTTCCGACTCTCTAAGACCGCAGTATTTTTTCAAGATCTGTCCGGGGTTCCATACCCCCTCGTGGGCCAAGGGCGCTGTCATGTACCAGATCCTTGTAGATCGTTTCTGCAATGGAGACGAGTCGAACGACGTAGAGGAAAACGAATACCACTATATCAATACATATTCTCATCACGTGGCCGACTGGAATACTCCGCCGGCTGATTTTGATGTAGCAAATTTCTACGGCGGCGATCTCGAGGGCGTGAGACAGAAACTCTATTATCTGAAGAGCCTCGGGATAGAGGCTGTCTACTTCAATCCCCTTTTTGTATCCCCGTCAAATCACAAGTATGATATACAGGACTATGACTATATAGACCCGCACTTTGGCAAGATCGTAAAAGACGGCGGCGAGAATTTAAAGCCGGGCGACTACGATAACAAACACGCCACGAAATTTATCGAGAGGGTTACAAATAAGGAAAACCTCGAGGCTACAAACAAATTTTTCGTAGATTTCGTGGAGGAAGCGCATTCAAAGGGCATAAGGGTCATTCTGGATGGCGTTTTCAATCACTGCGGTTCATTTAACAAATGGCTCGACCGGGAGAGAATCTACGAGGGCAGAGAGGGCTACGAGCCGGGCGCATATATTTCAAAAGACAGCCCGTATCACTCATTTTTCCAGTTCTATGAGGATAAGTGGCCTTACAACAAAAGCTACGATGGCTGGTGGGGCAACGACACTCTTCCGAAGCTGAATTATGAGGGCTCAAAGGAGCTCGAGGACTATATTATAAATATCGGCCGCAAATGGGTTTCACCTCCGTATAACTGCGATGGCTGGAGACTTGATGTGGCTGCGGATCTCGGACATTCGCCGGAGTACAACCACCATTTCTGGCAGAGGTTCAGGAAGGAAGTAAAGGATGCAAATCCTGATGCTGTGATCCTTGCCGAGCACTATGGCGACGCTTCAAGCTGGCTCTCCGGGGACCAGTGGGATACTATCATGAATTACGATGCGTTCATGGAGCCGGTGTCTTTTTTCCTTACTGGAATGGAGAAGCACTCAGACCGTTTCGAGAGTGATCTCTACGGCAATGGCCGCGTCTTTGAGATTACGATGAGACACGCGATGTGCGAGTTTCTGACTCCGTCACTGTACTGTTCGATGAACCAGCTTTCGAACCACGATCACTCCAGATTTCTTACTAGGACGAATCACAAGGTTGGCCGCGTCGCTGAGCTTGGAAGTGCTGCGGCAGGAGAGAATGTAAGCATTCCCGTAATGAAACTCGCCGCGCTGATTCAGATGACCTGGCCTGGTGCCCCGACAATCTACTATGGCGATGAGGCCGGAGTAGTCGGCTTCACAGATCCGGACAGCAGAAGAACTTACCCGTGGGGTAATGCGGACTACGAACTTATTGACTATCACAGGGACCTTATCTATATGAGGAGGTTCAACGAGGCACTCAGGACTGGTGCTCTGAATTTTCTCTCGAGCGGCAGAAACTATATCTGCTATGCCCGTTTTAACGAGACGCAGAAGATAGTGATCATGATAAACTCTGGTGAGGACGATCTCGAGACAGATGTACCGGTATGGAAGGCCGAAGTGCCTTTAAACTGTCAGATGCATATGATATTTGGAACGAACAAACGGGGTTACTCCCTTATGTCGATAAAATGCGATGTTGTAAACGGCTATGTGCACGCAAAGCTATCTGGAATGTCGGGGGTGGTATTTGTCTATGAAAAATAAAAAACTGACCCTCGGCATCGTAGCGCATGTAGATGCCGGGAAGACTACGCTCTCCGAGGCGATGCTCTACGATGCAGGTGTATTAAGGACGCTCGGAAGAGTAGATAAGGGCAATACAGCGCTCGACACAGATGAGGTCGAGAAGCACAGAGGTATAACGATATATTCCAGAGAAGCCAGACTTTACTGCGGAGACGTGCTGCTTCAGTTTATCGATACACCGGGACATGTGGACTTTGGTACCGAGATGGAGAGAGTGCTGCCGGTCTTGGATGCCGCAGTCCTAGTGATAAGCGGGATTTCAGGAGTCGAGAGCCATACCAGGACTCTCTGGAAACTCCTTAGGTACTATAAGATCCCGACCTTTATTTTTGTTAATAAAATGGATACTGGCCGTGTCGACAGGCAGGAGATCTTCGACGGGCTTAAAAAAGAACTGTCTGAAAATGTCATTGACTTTTCAGGCGAAAAGAATGCTTATGAGGAAGAGCTCGCCTTTTGTGATGACGAACTCTTCTCTATTTATACTGAGAAAAATATGCTGCCGGACCAGGCGGTGAGCGCTGCCTTTGCGAAGCGCGAATTTTTCCCTGTACTGTACGGCAGCGCCCTTAAAAATACAGGCGTAAAGGAGCTGATGGAGCTTATAACCTCCATGACTGTTCCGGGCAGGACGACCGAGGACTTTGGAGCATACTGCTACAAAGTCACGAGAGAGGGAAATACGAGGCTCGTCCATCTGAAGATGACAGGAGGCTCTCTTGCTGTCAGGGAAAATATTGGTGAAGACAAAGTCACAAGGATCAGGCTTTTAAATGGTGATAAAGAGGAGAGCGTGGGTGAAATTGAGGCAGGCGACGTCGCAGCTGTCGAAGGCCTGGACCACGTCAAAGCCGGGGATGCCCTTGGCTCATGCACTAAACCAAAGCAGGCGCTCCTTGAGCCTGTCATGTCGTTTCAGGTGATACCGCCCTCGGATGTGAGTGCACAGAAGCTCTACGACGATATGAATGTATTAGGCGAAGAGGACCCGTCACTTTGCGTAGAGTGGATAGAGCAGACAAAGGAAGTCCATATAAGGCTGATGGGGCAGGTCCAGCTTTCAGTAGTAACGGAGGCTGTAAAGACCAGATTTGGCTATGTCGTAACTTTTGGCCCGGGGAAGATAATGTACAAGGAGACGGTCTCGGAGCCAGCCGAGGGCATAGGACATTTCGAGCCGTTAAGGCACTATGCTGAAGTGCGTCTTCTGCTCGAGCCGGGTGAGCCGGGAAGCGGTATTGTGGCAGAGAGTGAGTGCCCTGCAGATATCTTAGATAAAAATTATCAGCAGCAGGTGCTTTCGACCTTAAATGGCTATCACCACCGCGGAGTGCTCACTGGAAGCCCGCTTACAGATGTAAAGATAACTCTCGTCGGAGGAGCTGCATCCACAAAGCATACGATGGGAGGAGACTTCCGAAGGGCAACGATAAGAGGCGTAAGACAGGGACTTATGAAGGCAAAAAGTGTTCTTTTGGAACCATGGTACAAGGTCACACTTACGATAAGAAACGACGCGGTCGGAAAGGCCATGAACGATCTGATGCAGATGGGAGGAAGTACAGAGCCGCCGCAGGCAGTGGGCGAGGAGACTGTGCTTACAGGAGAAGTCCCGGTAAGCTCATTTATGGAGTATTCGAAGAGACTTTCAGTCTACACCAGCGGGCCTGGAGATGTCTCCATCGAGAATGCCGGCTACAGGCCGTGCCACAACGCAGAGGAGATAATAGAAGAGCGGCATTACGACCCTGAGGGCGATACGAGAAATCTTCCGTCCTCGGTCTTCTGCTTTCATGGTGCTGGTGAGAATACGCCGTGGTTTCTCGTGGATTCGATGGCGAAGAGCGAGCAAGTCTTAAAAGGCGATGACAGAGTCAACTGGAAATACACTGCAGAGGTCATAAAGCAGGCCGTTTCAGAAGTCGAAGAGCAGTATGAACAGCACGAAGAGAGGCTGTCCGGCGGAGGCGCCATGGAAAGCCACAGTACCAGAAAAGGCTCGTATCAGGGTTACAGCGGTATGAGCCCGGATCTCGAGGAGATATTTGTAAGGGAACTCGGCGAGATAAAGAGGCCTTTTTACAATAATGACTCGGTCAGGGATTACGACCGCGATGAAAATATCAGAACTGCAAAGGAAGAGTATATTGCCTCACATTCCGTGGCAGCGGAGAAGCGCCGCAACCAGAATAAAAAACACTGCTACCTTATAGTGGACGGCTACAATGTGATCCACGCATCGGCAGAGCTTTCATCACTTTTTAAAGAAAATATGGAAGCGGCCAGGACGAAGCTCGTGGACGAGGTGGAAAACTATCAGGGATTCGACGGAGCAGATACGATCGTCGTATTCGACGCCTACAAGCGAAGCGGAAGTGCGGACAGAGTTATCAAGCCCCGCAATGTGAAGGTCGTTTTCACGAAGCAGGACCAGACGGCCGATGCCTATATTGAAAAATTTACACAGGAACACAAGGACAGGGATTCTGTCAGAGTTGTGACGAGCGATGGAGCGGAGCAGACCATAGCTGCAGGCAATGGAGCCATCAGAGTTACGTCGAAGGAATTTTTACAGCAGTTAAAGGATTCACATCTATGAAGATAATGCACTGTGCAGACATCCATCTGGATTCAAAAATGGAGAGCAGGCTGACCTGCGAGCAGGCTGCAAAGAGGCGTGAAGAGATGCTTATGACTTTTCATGACAGCCTTGACTATGCGGCGGAGCAGGGTGTGCGTGCAGTCCTTATTTCGGGTGACCTCTTTGACAAGAGACATATCAGGAAAACCGTAAAGGACAAGGTCGAGCAGGAGATCGTAAGCCATAGGGAGATGGACTTTTACTATCTCAGGGGAAATCACGATATCACGGATTTTCTGGACGAGATGGATGAATTACCGGGGAATCTGCACCTTTTTTCAAAGGACAAGTGGACATCATATCCGCTTCCAGATGACAATATAGTTATCACCGGACGCGAGCTGGACGCAAAGGCCTCGCCCGATGTCATGAGCGAGCTTGTCCTCGACCAGTCGAAGGTAAATATAGTCATGCTCCACGGAATGGACAGCGAGTACCCTGTCCATGACAATTCCTATGTGATCGACCTTACGAAAATGCGCGGCAGGTACATTGACTACCTGGCACTCGGGCATATCCACAGCTACAGATGGGAGAAGCTCGACGAGAGGGGAGTTCTCTGCTATCCGGGATGCATGGAGGGCAGAGGTTTTGACGAGTGCGGCAAAAAAGGCTTCGTTGTCCTGGACATTGATAAAGACGGTGTAAAAAGCCACAAATTTATCTCGCTCGCGAGAAGGGAACTACACGAGATAAAAGTAGAGCTTGCACCTGAGGACGACCTCGATTCGATCATTTCAAAAGTTAAGGATGTTTTAAATTATTCTCCAGAGAAGGACCTGATAAGGGTTGTCCTTACCGGACGCAAGAATATGGACTTAGAGATAGACTGCGACTGGATAAAGGACAAGACTGACAGGAATTTTTTCTACTACGAAGTAAGGGATGACACGAAGACCAAGATAAACTACGAGACTTTTGCGAACGACAGGTCCTTGAAAGGTACCTTTGTAAGGACTGTACAGGGCCTTGACATGGATGAGGAGCGGAAGGCCAGGATCATTGAGATCGGTATCCGCGCGATAATGGAGGGGAGCCTGATCGAATGATACTTGAAAAATGCTACATAGCCGGATTCGGCAGACTTATTGACAAGACCTTCACATTTGGCCCTGGTCTGAATGAAATTCTCGAGGACAACGGCTGGGGAAAGACTACATTTGCGGTCTTTATTAAAGCTATGTTTTACGGGATGGAATACGCACCGCGGCGGTCGGGGCTTACGGAGAGGGAGCACTACAGGCCATGGGAGACGGCCTCATACGGAGGCACTCTCGACTTTTCAATCGGAGAGAAAAAATACCGTATCGAGCGACAGTTCGGGCACAGCAACAAGGAAGACGAGTTCGCCGTCTACGATGCCGCGACTATGCTTCCGGTGGATGATTTCTCAGAAAATATCGGTGAAGAAATATTTGAGGTCGACAGGGAATCTTTCGAGAAGAGTATTTTTGTGCCGCAGGGTTCTCTCGAAACCGAGATCACGAGCAGGCTGAACGCCAAGCTCGGCGGACTTGGCGCCGTTCAGGACGATATGAACCGTTTTGACGTCGCAGTGCAGGCCATTGACGACGCGAGAAAGAAATATACGGCTACCGGTAAAGTAAATCCCGGCAGGATAAAAGTTTTAAACGACCAGATCAAGTCCCAGAAGGAAAAGTCTGACCAGATTTCAACGCTTCAGAATGCATATGATGCGAAGTCCCAGATGCTTCTCGACAAGCGCGCAGAGCTTAGAAAACTCGAATTTAAAAAGAGCCAGATGGCTGATTCACTGGCATCGATCGCCAGGAGCGAGAAGTCGGTCGGCGCCTACCAGGCCAAAAAGGACACGCTCGACAGACAGGAGGAGATACTGAAAGGTCTCGACGACTTCTTTGCAGGTGGGCTTCCTGAAGATCGGGAGATAGATGAATGGGAAGCGCGTGAGCGTGAGATCGAGCTTGAGAAGAATCACCGCGACCTCCTCCGTGAAAAAATACCCGACAGGGACGAACGAGACTTTTTAGGCAGGCTTTTTACTGATAACCCTATCTCAAAAAATGACCTCGACAACTGGAAGCAGCAGGCCTCTGAGATCAAATCCATAAGGATGAAAGGCGAACATGTCCAGATGTCGGAGGAAGAGAAGACGCAGCTGGCCGATTTAAGGGAATTTTTCAAGGGAGGAGAACCTGCGGATGAGGAGATGCAGAAGGAGCTCTCTGATATCAGCCGCTTAAACGAGATCTCAGGACAGATCAAGAGCTTAAATGACACCTACCGCAAGAGAAAAAAGGCCGTAAAGAACACTCTGCAGCTCCATCAGATGGAAAACAGCGTGATAGGGACTGTGATCCTGGGGATTATAGCAGCGGTATTTCTTTTAGCGGGCTTTGTCTTTATAAAAATAAGTGAAGATGGTATTCTGGCTCAGGTTATAGGCTTTGGAAGCTTTGTGGCGGGTGCGGCATTCCTGATCATTTTTGTTACGCAGATATTAAGGAGACAGCACAATAAAAGCAGATATCTCTCGTCGGCTGAAGGTGAGATAGTCGAGTCGGAGAGAAATCTGGGCGAACTGAATGATGAGTACAACGCCTTAGACGCTTCTATCAACGACTTCATTAAGAAATATCCGGTAGAGGCGGAAGACCGGCAGCAGGCGATCCTCGAGATCCACAGAAAAAAGGACCGTTTCGACACTCTCTCAGCAGAGGAGCAGAAGTACAACGAGAACACTTTGGGAATGATGGAGGACCTCTCGTCACTTCAGCTGTCGCTGTTTACAGCGATGGATAAATATGCAAAGATTTTTAATATTGATCTCTATGAAGAGGACAATGTCGGGAACCTGATCAGCAAGCTCGAAGAAAAATACGACGAATACCAGGAGTATGAGAAGAATGAGCAGGAATACCAGAGGATCGTGGCATCGATTAACAGGATGACGAAGGGACTGCTCTCGGTCCTTAAGACTTTCCCGCTTAAGAGCGATATCTCCGATCTGGCAGCCTGTATCAGGGAGATCAGGGCGAACGCTCTCCTGTACGCCCAGACTCAGAAACAGGTCGATGAGATAAGGGGAGAACTCAAGTCCTTCCATGTAGAAGAACTTGCCGGCAATGGAAAGACCTTACAGGACCTGCAGTATGAGCAGAAACAGCTGGATGAGCAGATTTCGCAGCAGAAACAGTATATCGCAGACGACGCGAAGGAACTTGAGAACAGGTCGGCTGAACTTCTCGAATGTGAGGAGGCCAGAGAAAACCTTAAGGAACTCAATGCGAAAAAGTCCGACTACGAGGGAAAGGTAAAGCTTTTAGAGGATACGAAAAAGTATTTAAGCCTCGCAAAGGAAAAATTTCTTCAGGTCTACATGGAGCCTCTCAGGAACAGGCTCAATTACTACCTGAAAAGCATTTATCCGGATACGGACGAAGCGATACTGACAGATGACTTCGAACTCGATATGAATCTGTCAGTATCGGTTACGGGAAAGAGCGGCGGCGGGAAGACCAGGAGTATAGACTACCTTTCGACCGGCTATCAGGATCTTGCCTCATTCTGCTCGAGGGCAGCGCTTATAGACGTGCTTTTCAGGCGTGAGCAGCCGATGATAATCTTAGATGACCCGTTCGTAAATTTTGACGCTGAAAAAATATCCGACGCCCGTCGGATGATGCAGACACTATCGGAAAAGTACCAGATAATTTACTTCACCTGTCATGGCAGCAGGACAATGAAATAAAAGGGAGGCACTATGGCAAATATAATGGATTACCTCGACTGGAGGGCCGACGTACCTTTTTCAGTGAGCCCATATAACGAGGTCGACAACCTTATTTTTTCCACGATGGCATATATAGATTTCGACGGTGTGGTCCCGGGGTTCGAGAGGGACAGGCCGCTTTCCATCCGTGAGGTCAACGCGAGATACTGGAGAAAACACTCGCACGCGGAAATTCAGGACAGGAAGGCCTTTGTGTCGGATGCTCCTTTCATCCTTGAAAAAATGACCGGAAGCCGCAGGTACCGCAAGCTTAAAATGCTCCACTACATTAACTCTGTCAATGAGGATATGTCTCTTCAGGTTTCTGCCATTACGATTCTGCCGGGAGATGGCTCTGTATATGTAGCATACCGGGGCACAGATGATACGCTTATCGGCTGGAAGGAGGACTTCCTTTTTGCCTATAAGGACATGACGGTAGGACAGAAGGAGGCCGTGGATTATCTTGACCGGACTACAGACTGCCTTCCGGATGACATGCCCCTCTATGTCGGAGGTCATTCCAAGGGAGGCAATTTCGCAGTATTTGCGGCAGCATTCTGCAGACAGGCTGTGCGGGACAGGATAAAGACGGTCTATTCAAATGACGGTCCGGGCTTTGTGCAGGAAGTCGTAAAGACAGACGAGTACCAGTCCATTGAGCATAAAATGATAAAATATACACCGGAATTCGAGCTGATAGGAGGTCTGATGGTCGACGATTCGGAGTCTGTTATAGTAAAAAGCGACTCGACCGGGGCGTATCAGCATGACCCGTTCAGCTGGCAGGTACTCAGAGACCACTTCGTCTTAGCGGACAGCCACAGTACACAAAGCGTTGTCTTAAACGATGCCCTTGGACGCTGGGTTTCAAAGGAAACACCTGAAAAGAGGGAGGAGTTTATCAATATCCTCTTTGGCCTCTTCAAGGAAGCTGGCGTTACGAAGGCCAGCGAGCTCGGAAAGAACAGGATAAAGACGTCAATTGCCATGATGAATGCACTCAGAAAACTGCCCGCAGATGACAGGGCTACATTTCTGTCTATACTTAAGGATCTGGCGCGAAGCAGCGGCAGTGCACTCCGTGATGCGATCCTCGATGTAGAGACTAAATCGAATACATGGTAAAATATTAAAAAAGTTGTTGACAACGGTGAGATACCGTGATAGAATACTTTTTGTTCGCGCGGTGGGGCATTTACGAGAGATCAGAAGTACTCCACGGGTGATGATGGAGAGGTATCGAAGTGGCTATAACGAGGCGGTCTTGAAAACCGTTTGTCCGAAAGGGCGCGTGGGTTCGAATCCCACCCTCTCCGCTTCAGGAACCTGTCACAGCAGTGGCGGGTTTTATATTTTGCCCTTTATGGCATTTGAAGACCTATATCCGGTGGGAACTGAGTGCGGAATTCATATGAGTGCTTACAGGACATTATACCTGATAACTACACATGCGATGCTGAATCGATCAGTGTTCGGACTTCTGGAGAAGTACCCAAGCTGGCCGAAGGGACACCCCTGGAAAGGGTGCAGGTCGTTAACAGCGGCGCGAGGGTTCAAATCCCTCCTTCTCCGCTCTGACTTGTATCTGGATCAGATGCAGGCCAGTACCGCGTGGCCTTGATTCAAAAAAGAAATGAAAAAAGTCCTTGACAATCGAGACCAAACGTAGTATTATTTATAAGTCGCCCGGAAGGGCGGCAGACAGATTTCTTAAAAAGAAATCAAAAAAGTCCTTGACAAACGATGAGAGTTCTGATATAATTAATGAGCTGTCATCACAAGAGACAGTAAGAACCTTGATAACTGAACAGTGAAACAACCTTGAAAGATTTCTAAGAGAATTTAAATCATTCGAGTAAACTCGAAACCTTTTAAGAACAGTAAAGAAGAAAAGCTAAGCTTTTATCTTAGCAGTTCGGACAATTATTTTAACATGAGAGTTCGATCCTGGCTCAGGATGAACGCTGGCGGCGTGCTTAACACATGCAAGTCGAACGAGCTTTATGGCCACGATCCCTTCGGGGTGACGGCCATAAAGCGAGTGGCGGACGG
>Ga0214927_100200_pt1 | contig 22379 bp, 19 predicted proteins | sample Stichaenrichm16X_FD_168612 | JGI IMG/M metagenome (GOLD analysis project Ga0214927, IMG submission 168612) | Xylose enriched microbial communities from anaerobic bioreactor in Madison, Wisconsin, United States - 16X | ecosystem: Engineered > Bioreactor > Anaerobic > Unclassified | place: USA...
TTGCCAGACAGGCGGACGTCCTGGCGAGCACAATTTGCGCCGTGTAGACCGTTCCGATTTCCGTTTCCCTGCCATCGTCTACGCCTCCAATGTTAAGGTGTTGCGACGACCGGTTGAATCCGCCCAGCGCGCAATCTTATTCTTTGTGCCTTATCAGGGCAACTGCGTTCAGCATCGCGAAGACCGTACGTAAGAAGATCGTCATGAATGTCTGCCATGATGAAATCATTCGATTAAGATCGGAATATGGTCAACCTTGGACTTTCTCCATAGGGGTGCGGATTGGACTTTTTCCATAGGTATCGGGAAACAAAATCACCCATCCACATAGTCGCCTTGGACTCTTTCCAAGAGCTATTTGATATATTATTAGTATAATTATTTGTATGTATGGAAATAGTCCAAGGGATAACCCAGTGGATTCTGGAAATAGTCCAAACTTAGGTATGGAGAAAGTCCAAGGTTATCCGGTGGACGCTTTTCTCTGAAGGTGTGATTTTTCAACTGGTCTTTACCTAGGTATGGAGAAAGTCCAAAGGACGGAAGTGCTTCACGCTTTCTCAGAATCTACTGCGCCCGGGATGTCTCTCCTTGATACTCGCTTCGTCGATGTAGGTTTCGACGATCTGCAGGCTTCTGTGTCGGGAGAAGCGTTTCAGTTCCAGCAGGTCGTAGCCGTCCTTTGCGCCGGTACTAATGGCACCGCGCCGAAGACTATGACCCGAGAAGTCTCCTTCCAGCCCAGCCGCACCACACCGCCTGCGGACGATGTCAGCAACAGAACGGTCGGAGAGCGCGACAGCACCGATCTTCGGCGGGGCAGGGGGCTCACCGGGCCTGGATACTGGCGCAAGCCAGATCCGTCGAAACACCGGCCCAGCTTCTATGCCGGCGATTTTGATCCAGGCTTCGTAGGCCCGCACCGGGCAGTTCCGGGTAATCCCACGCGGAATGCCGATCAGCACCCCCTTTGCGGCCGGGTCGCCTTTCGATCGCCTCAGCCGGATCCGCATGCCATCATCGTCGGTGACGATGTCGCTAACCTCCAGACCGGCCAGCTCGGAGCGCCGGAATGCTCCTGCAAAACCGAGCAGGAGGATCGCACGATCACGGACGGCAACCGGATCTTGCCCCTGGATCGCATCGACCGCTTCGGTCAGCCGGTCCCAGGTGAGGGCAGTCTTCTGACGTGGTGCAGGATCGTCGTCCTCCCGCCGGATACCGGCCAGCGTGGCCGAAACAAGGGGATGGGATGTCGGCACGGCAACCTGTGCAAGATGATGCAGATAGCGCAGGGCGGCCCGGTGAAGATCGATGGTGCTGGTTCTGCGCTTACGCAGCGCCATGTCGGCAAGATAGGCGGCGACGTCCTCACTGCGTGCGGGAAGGGCAGGGAGGTCGTGGGTATTGGCCCACTGGCACCAGGCCCGCACAGCGGCGCGGTATCCCCGTAACGTGTTGGCGGCCTTGCTTCGTTGCACGTAGGCGTCCACCGCCTGGCGTGCGGTGTGCAGCTTTCCGTCGTGCGTGGGGACCGGCTGGGAAGAGACGAGGGCGAACCAGCGGGCGACAGTTACCGGCGCCTGCCCGACGGGCGGTGGTGGTCGGGCAGGGGGAGCGGAAACGGGAGTGGCTTCTTCCTCGCTGTTTCGGATCCAGGCCACGAACCGTGGAATACCGTCGTCGATTTCCAGCCCAACCGCCAGTTCGGATCCGATCGGCGCATCGCCGAGATGATCGCGTGCCATATGCTCGGCCGCGGCGAGATAGGGCAGGGCGCGCCCGATCGTGCGGTCGGGCGCATACGCCCCGTCGGGCATCTCGGTTCCAGCGATCACCAGGGGAAGAGGAGGGGAAAATCGCGCCGTCGACAGGATCTGGCTGGCGGCCGTCAGGTCTGTGTGCTCCAGCTGGCTGCGGGTGAGGCGATCGACCCGCTCAAGGATCGCGCGACGCGCTCTGGCCCGTGACCCGAGAATGCGGACCTCACTGAGCATCCGGCACATCCTTCCTGAGGGACGCGCCCTGTTGGCGGATGCGTGCGTCGGCACGGGCGTCCTGGTCGCGCACAAGCCAGTAGACGATCCCGAGAGCGAGGACCGCAGCGGCGAGGGAGAGCACGTCCATGGGTACGATGGTCTGCAGGTCCAGGAGGATGAACTTGCGTGCGATCGCGAGCAGGGCGATCAGGACGATCGTGCGCACCCGTACGATATTCTCGCCATGGGCGAGCACGGCCAGCAGGGAGCGCTTGAATTCGAGGGCGATCAGAACTGTGAAGACGGCCCCGAAAACGGTCTGGAACACCCCCTGGTCCGTGGGATCGACGGCAGAACTGGAGAGCAGGTGCCAGACCGCCACCACGAGGTGAGCGGTAGCCGAGACCGTAACGGCCATGATCAGACCGATCAGGACGAGCATGATAGCCTGCTCGAAGCGCTCATAGAGCGTCAGACCACTTGAAGGCGAAAGCATATTGCGCCACGGCGTGGTCCAGCGGCGGGCGGTACGGGGAGTGGATGAAGAGGGCTGCGTGATCATAGGGCTGCGGTTTCGGCAACAATCATCGTTCAGAGAGAATAATTCCCCTGTCGAACACCAGAAGATAATGATAATTAGTATGTTGGTTTATCAGTGAGTTATAAATCCATTGGATCTGGATAATTTACTATTCAGATAAGAAAAATCCACTGATTAATGATAAAAATGGCAAGCGGATTTTAAGGGCTTATTTCTGTGGCAGTTATGTCGGCAATGGGGGGGAAACAGACAGTCGGCTATCGGGATAGAGTTACCGAAAACAGCCTTTCGCAGTGTTCACATTCATGGCAGGGAGTAGAGCTATTCAGGTGATTTCGCCTACTTCACGACAAGTATCACGTCGGCGGCTAAATATTTTCTATAGTTCAAATGCAAGTTCCTTCCATTGGAAGGAACTTGCGGGAAAAATAGGGTATCAGCGAGCAAGCGGATAATCCGTATAGCCTTCTGCACCCTGCGAGTACCAGGTGCGGATATCGTCCTTGTTCTGGGGCAGATTGTCTTCCAGACGACGCACGAGGTCCGGATTGGCGAGGAAAGGCCGACCAAACGCAATGGCGTCCGCAACACCGGTAGCGACTGTCTCGATCGCTTCTTCCCGTGTGTAATCCTGATTCAGAACCAGCGGTTTCGTAAAGACTTTGCGGATAGGACCATGCAGCTTCGGCTGATCGGTCTTGCCGAAGGTACCATTGGGTCCGGGTTCACGCAGTTCGAGAAAAGCAATACCAAGATCGTTCAGAAGCTTTGCGGCGGGCACGAAAACCTGCTCTGGGTGACTGTCGATACAACCCTGTGTGTCACCATTGGGGGAAAGTCTTACGGACGTTCTGTCTGCGCCAATCGTTGCGATCACGCGTTCGGTGACTTCACGCAGGAAGCGGATGCGGTTTTCCGGCGAACCGCCATATTCGTCGGAACGATGATTGGTGCCGTCCCGCAGAAATTCGTCGATCAGATAACCGTTGGCGGCATGAATCTGCACACCGTCAAAGCCTGCCTGAAGGGCATTGCGAGCAGCATTTTCGTAGTCGTTCAGGATGCGGGCAATGTCCTCCTTGGTGAGAGGGCGGGCGACTTCGGGAGCCTGCTTGCCATCGTACGTATGGAGGGCTTCAGGCGCTTTTGTCGCCGAGCAGGACACAGGTTGCTGGCCCGTCACGCTGGAATGCACCATGCGTCCCATGTGCCAGAGCTGAGCCACAATCTTTCCGCCCTTTGCATGTACTGCTGCTGTAACTGGCTTCCAGGCTTCCACCTGCTCCTGCGACCACAGGCCCGGCGCATAGGGCCATCCAAGACCTTCCTGGCTGATGCCGGTTGCTTCCGAAATAATCAGGCCTGCGCTGGCACGCTGCGCATAATATTCGGCCATGATAGGTGTCGGAACATGCTCACGAGTTGCTCTGCCGCGCGTCAGCGGCGCCATAAGAATTCTGTTTTTGGCGTAAATGCTTCCCAGTTTAATCGGCTCAAACAGGCTGGGCATGACAGATCCTTCCTATAAAGACGCGGTTCTTATAAATTGGGGAAGTCTCACGAGGAATACAACAGAAGGCTTACCACCTCGTCTGACTTGAGGTGAGCACTGCCTGTCTGCTTAATTGGTGAAGCCGACAGGCAGATTTGAGGGGAGAGAGGATGGTCCGGTTTGGGGCGCGTTAGTTAGCGAACTGACATTCGGACACTTCCATTTTATGCGGGTTCTGGACATTCAATCTGCGTTGTGCACAAAAAGAATAGGAACGTTACCTAGTGTCTATTATTAACATAAAAATGCTACACACCCACAGATGTTGAGATGATTCATTATATTTTAATATATTTAAGGTAATTATCCATGAGCATAAGAGATCGTGTAATATATCTTGATAGCGTCGATGGCGCGTCATCCGAACTTTTCGGGATTGATGAGATAAGAACAGTTTCTTATTTCGGTCCAGCTACGCCTAAAGCAGAGGTCTTTTTTGCCCTCAGCCACGCGTCACACATAGCTCGAAAAAAACTACGTAGTTGCTATATTCGTTGGGCGCTGACAATAAACGCTCTTCATGCTGCACATTCTCGATACGAAGATAATCCTAATATTGCTCTAAAAGTTTCGTTTATGAGGCAAAAAGGCATTTACTCCCCAGATTATTATCCCCTTTTGGAACTAGACAATACTCAAGTAAAAAATAATACGAAAAAATGTATTGATGTTATTTCGGCATATGGAATATATGATATTTATGGTTGCTTTGAAGAAATAGTTTTTGAGTTGTATGAAGTTTATTTTCATCACTGCCCCCGACAACTTTTGCAGGGATCTGAATATCGCGAATTGAGGAGGCTCTACCATCAAAGAAAGCGAAGTGAAGCCGACGAAATAAAATGGAAAAAAGCTTTCTCTACTCGGCTAGATGATTGGCGTCGAAAGAAAACTTATTCTCCTCTTGCAAAGACATTTGAAGCATTACTTGGTGACGTCGGCCTATTGAATATAGGGCAGTTTAGAGATCCAAAAAATCTCGCTGGGCTCATCCGTGTCATTGATATTGCTGCAGAACTTCGAAATATCATTACACACGGAGGACATGCTGTCACAGATCGATTAGACGCATTATGTCTCGGTGGGGCGGATATGCTATTTCCTTTTAAGAAAGGGATGGAAATAGTCGTGAGCAAGAACGAATTTTCTGCTATCGAGTTTTATTTCGATTCGGTTATTTTAGATATAAATAAATCGGTAAATGAAATTATTATCGACTAATCTCCTCAACGAGATGCCTGAGATTTGCAGAGGCCAACTTTTGCAGCGCGCGTTAACGACCGATTTTGGGAGCCAGCGAAATCATGGTCTATGTCCGAGAAGAAGGCGTAAGCTGACGGAGTGGCTCTGAAGCAAGATTGCCGACACAATACACCATTTGGTGTGTAGCGCCTTGTGTCTGTTTTATCGTTAATCAATGGGTTTCTATCATTATCTTCTGCATTTTTATCGCGATTAAGTGGTTTTTTCGGCGACAAAACGGCAGTCAGGGGCGGATTATCATTATCTCCTGGTTTTCGACAATTCCCCGCCCGGGTGGCGCTGTCAACCTACTTCCGACAAGAAACATTATCGGAAGTAGGGGGCGGGGAAGGGGCGATTTTCAGAAAAAGACGGAGTTTGAAGTTAATTGTTACTTAAGGTAATCCTATTGCCTCAAGTCCTGGGGAGTGTGTCCCAGAACATGTTCGGGGGATGACCCTTCGAAATTTCCGCCTGTCTGTACATCGGGAGATGGACTTCCAGCATGTCAATAGTGTCCCCGGGCATCATCAGTCGCGATAACCAGCCTGGTCACGGCAGTCTGCTGGCTTTGACCCGCGCTGCGCTGATTTTTGGTCGGCTGGACCAGCGCCTGCACACCCATCCTCTGCTTTCCGCAATCCTGTTCCGGGAGCGCCTGGAGGCGGCGCGCGCCTGTGCTGCCGTGGATGGTTTCCTCATCGATCCGTGGCATCTTGCCGCCGAACTGGAAGGCCTGAAACCACGGGTTGTCGGGGAAAGCGCCTATGAGCGCGGCGATGTGATTGATGCGGCCCGTGCGGCCTTTGAGCAGTATCTTTGGCTGGCCCGTCCTGACGGCCGGCAGAAAGACGCCATAGTCCCGGCCGAAGCCCTGCTGCAAGCGGAAGCCAGGCAGGCCGGGCCGCTCCTGGGAGCCGCGCGCGCGTTTCATCACTGGATCGAGACCGGTCACGATCGCAGCTCCATGCGGGGCGCTCTGGTGAGATTCTGGCAGGGAAGCCATCTGCTGCGCACACCGTTACCGCTTGTTGCGGCCAAAGCATTCGCCAGTGACGCCCCATGGTCTCCCTCAGAGTGGATCCCGCTGTTTCTCTCACGCCTGGCCGAAGACGCCCATGCCATGGAGCAGCGCGTCATTGCCCTGGAGCACGGGTGGCGCATGGCGCGGGCGAAAGCCTCTGGTCAGCGCAGCACCTCACGGGCTACGGCCGCGCTGGATCTCATTGCCGCCTTTCCGGTGCTCTCCGCCTCGCGACTGGCCGGGATGCTGGGCATCTCACTCAAGGCCGCCTATCTGCATCTCGAACGGTTTCTGGCAGAAGGCCTGATCGTGGAAGTGACCCATCGATCCGCACGCAGGCTCTTCGCACTGAAGGGAATGGCGCCTCTCCGGGAGGCGGTGCGCCCGCCGCGGCGCGCTGTTCCCGGTCGCAGACGTGGTCGTCCCCGTCGTGGGGAGGACATCATGCCCCAGCCTACCTCTGATCCGGCGGACACGTCCCAAGTGCCTGATCTTTCGAAACACAGGCCGGAGCCGATTGACTATACGGCTTTAGAGGAGGCTCTGGCAGCTGCAGATGCCGCCATGACGCGATTTCGTTCAGTTATCGACTGACACGCTACTCTCAACGTAGTGTATTCCACGGACCGTGATCAGCATCCGGTGGAACAGGTAATCTCGATCGATCGGAGTTCGCAAATAGATCGCCGCTCCAAATCACGCTTCAATATGGGCAAAAGGTTGCATAACGGTCGGCGTCCACGCAAGGCGCTCTGCTACATCCCATTCCGTACCCGTAGCGGTTCTTGCTTTGGGATAGACTGCCGACGAGGGTGCGACCCTCCCGGTAGAAGCCTCAATGGGACAACATGGTTTCTAAATCGTTAAAGCGAACGAGGTTGTCCACGGTGCCGAGGAGTCTACCAACGTAAGCGTGAGAGAACCTCCGTGCAAAAGAGCTATCTGACGGGCAAGAGTGAGACCGATTCCACTTCCATCACGTTTTAGGGTGAAGAAAGGCTGAAAGATAGCTTCATGGTAAGCTTCAGCAATACCTGGCCCATTATCACGCACAAAAAAAGCAGTCCCTTGAGGTAAGACGTTTACATCTACCCAAACAGTTGGTGTATGGGCGTCTACTCGTTCCAGAGCAGCATCTGCGGCATTATTAAGTAAGTTAAGTAAGGCTTGTTCGATCTGTTCTCCATCAAGACAAGCAAGCGAATGGGAGGGCGGGAAATTTATTCTCAGATCTACACGCCCGCCCCAGCGCGCTTCAAACAGTGCTTCCAGCGTAAGAAGCAGCCCCTTCAAAAGGGTAGGCTTGCGTTCGGGAGTTGGTAAGCGCGCCAGCGTCCGGTACCCTTTCACGAAGCTATCTATCCCCCGCGTGCGGCGCAAAATCGTGCTTAATGCTTCTAACAGCATTTCTTGAGAGCGTGATTCATTTGGGCGACGCGCAAGGTCATGAGCGGTTTCGGCCAGAGAAATAACAGGTGTCAGCGAGTTCATGATTTCATGGCTAAGAATGGACAGTAGCTCACGCAATGCGCGTGCGTCCGCTTCGTTCAGCTCTGTTTCTATGTCTGTGAGCGCTATAAGTTGCCGAATACCACCCGCGCCGCTCGTTCTGATGGAGGAAAGAGCATATGTGCGTGCTGGGATGCCCGAAGAAGGCGAAAAGCGCAGAAGGCGCTCCTGGGTCTCGAACATGAGTGCCTGCTCTGCGGGTAGGTGATCTTCAGTGGAGAAGAGACGCCGTGCAGCACGGTTGGCAGCATGCACTATGCCATCGGCACTCTGATAGAGTAGTGTGATCGGTGCGTGGTCGAGGAGCGCCTTACTCCTTACTGCCACGAGATCCAAAGGTCGTGGCGTGGTGGTTTCTACCCGAACTTCTTGATCTACCAATCGGATAACGGTGGTGAGGATTGCTACTACCGAGCCTAGTGCCAGCAAGCCAATTACCGCAGTGGTCGCGTAGTAACCGGCGGCATATGCGCGAGGCGTTGCCAGACATGCGCCAATGAGAAGAATGATACCTAGCCCACACTGCCAGACTGCGCGCATTTCAGAGGCCGTAACGTGCCATGCGACGATAGAGAGCCGGGCGGGTAATTCCCAGATCTTTCGCCGCATGCGTGATGTTGAAACTATGTCGGCGTAAGGCCGCTTCAATCAATGCCTGTTCAGAAAGCGCCAGTGTTGGTGTGCCGGCGGGCATGGTCGTATCCGACGAGAAAGCGGCATCACTACCGAGAAGCACCACGCGCTCAATCAGGGCGCGGAGTTCCCGAATGTTCTGTGTCCAAGCACGTCGTTGCAATGTCTTTGGACGTGCGGCATCGAGAGGCGGTTCGTTCAGGCCATGACGACTGGCGAAATAATGCAGGAAATGTGCTGCCAGAACGGGAATATCCTCTTTGCGCTCTGCAAGCGGCGGCAAGGTGAGTCGAGCCGCAGCGAAATGAAGTGCGAGGCGTGAGGACAGGCGGGCATCGAGATCATCCAGACTCAGTGAGGACAGTGCCAACACGCGGGGAGGCGACCCTTCATCCAGTCGGTCTGCCAGTTCACGCTGTATATGTGGTGCAAGAGCCTCCACACTTCTAACTATCCAGAAGCCATTTTCCTGAGGCAGGGCAGACAGTGCTTCCGCATCAAGCAGGAGAGGATCTTCGAATACTCCGGAATAGCTATGGATACGCTTCGCTAGCAAAGTCTTGCCGCTCCCAGGGGGGCCGGAGATCAGTATCTGGGCGCGTGTTGGCGCAATCCGTTCCGAGAAAGCGATAATGGAACGCATTTCTTCGGATGCGGCGATCAGCACCGGCTCTGTATTTTTCGACTGGAACTGTCCTCTGAGACGATGCGAGCGGGCGAAAGTGTCATTCACGACAGCCAGAAGCCGCTCATTATTCCAGGGTTTCATGATGAAATCAGAAGCGCCAGCACGCATGGCCGCAACCGCGATCGCGACCCCACTGTGACCCGTCACGACAATAACAGGAAGGTCCGGATGCAAGGCGTGAATTTCGGTCAGAAGTGCCAGGCCTTCGGCTCCATCACGTGCGCCTGGAGCATAGTTAAGGTCCAGCAAAGCGAGATCAATTGCATCAGAGGTGAGAATGGCTTGTGCCTGTAAGGCATCCCTGGCTGCGATCACACGGAAACCATGCCGGGCGAACAGAAGTTTTGCGGCAGACTGAATATCTGGGTCGTCATCGACAAAGAGAATTGTCTTGTCACTCATCGACTCGATTCCGGGGCATATTTCAAAACGGGGATGATCCTAACTTCCTGCGGGCAATTTTCTGTCTTGACAGAGGGTTTTTATATGTCCGTTTCTGGACAGTCTTCCTAAAAACGAACACCTGTTGTTCAGATATTAAGAAATAACCTTATTTTACAATCAGTTAAAAACGCAAAAAACTAGGTTACACTGTTCCCAAGGAAGGGAATAGACGATGGATCAACCGATTACCTCAACTGCCTCGCACAGATCTGGTTCCGTCTCAGGAGCTGAGATGGATCGTAAGGTCGTAAGGTCGCCGCGCCAGATCTTTATGCGCCGTCTGGTACGTTATGGGGGTGTTGGTGTGGCAGTAACCGGTGCCATTATCTTATGGAGAATGGTACCGTCTGCCAGCACACTGTCTGTGCAAAGCGGCCAGATTTCAATCGAAACGGTTCTGCCTGCGCCGTTTCTTGACTATCTTCCCGTCCGTGCTGCCGTAGCTCCCCTGACGACAACTTTCGTCAACGCGGTGCAGGGAGGGGAGGTGGCAGAGGTCGTCGCCCATGATGGCGCAGTGCTCAAGAAAGGCGATGTGCTTGCACGCCTGACGAACCCGCAGCTTCAGCTTGATGTCACATCCCGGGAGGCTCAGATTGCCAGTCAGCTTGGTGCGGTCAGTGCACAACGCCTGTCTCTCCAGCAGACACGGACAGGGGAGGACACAGCATTAGGTGAGGCGCGTTACGCTTTACTCAAGGCTCAACGCGAATTGCAAATTCACCAGCAACTTCATGATCAGGAGTTTGAATCGGACGCCAACCTGCGTAGCTTTCGGGACGAAGTTGAATACGATTCAAAACATGTTCACCAGTTAGAGGAAGCCCGTGAGAGGGATCTCGCTGTAGCTGCTCACCAGTCGGAAGAAATTGACCAGGAGGCCGCCCGGCTTCGCAACAATCTCGCAGTAGTGGAAGCGAGCCTGGATGCGCTTGTCCTGCATGCGCCAGTTGATGGACGACTGACAAATTTCGATCTTCAACCAGGACAGTCCCTGAAAGCCGGAGACAAGATCGGACAGATCGACAGCGAGGGGAAATATCGCCTGGATGCCGATATTGACGAATTCTATCTCGGCCGCGTCGCCATAGGTGAGCGGGCACAAGCGGATATCGGGGATGTAAAACTCCCGCTGACCGTTGCTCGCGTACATCCGCAGGTCACGAACGGGCAGTTCCGTGCGGAACTGACTTTCGATAAGCCGCCGCCAGAAGGTTTACGGCGGGGGGAAAGCGTTGATGTTCGCATCACCCTTGGCGAGACACACAAAGCCCTTGTTCTTCCCAATGGAGCCTGGCTTGAAGGGAGTGGTGGTTCGTCTGCCTTCATTGTTGCGCCCAACGGAAAAAGTGCTGACCGCATAAATATTGCGTCAGGACGTCGCAACCCTGAGCAGGTGGAGATTACTGGCGGCTTGCATGAAGGCGACCGTGTGATCGTTTCCTCCTACAATTCCTACAAGAAATTCAACCATCTCGCGATTCACTGAGCGGAGAGGACCGTAATCCATGTTGATTGAACTGACCCATATCCAGCGCCTCTATCGTTCGGACGAGGTAGAAACAACAGCATTGCGTGACATAGAATTTTCTGTTGAGGCAGGCGAATTCGTGGCGATCATGGGACCGTCAGGGTGTGGAAAATCGACGCTGCTGAACATCCTTGGTACGATTGACCGTCCGACGCACGGATCGTATCGGTTTGGCGACGATGAACTGACAGCACTAAATGAAGCAGCCCTCGCTGCCTTTCGGCGCGAAAACCTTGGCTATATCTTTCAGAACTTCAATCTGATTGATGACCTCACGATCGAACGCAATATCGAACTTGCTCTGGTCTATCGCAATATGCCTAAAAATCTGCGTCAGGAGCGCGTCGCACGAGCAATGGATCATGTGGGTATTGCGCATCGTGCACGACATTATCCGTCTCAACTTTCTGGCGGACAGCAGCAGCGTGCGGCAATTGCGCGTGCGATCGTTGGCGAACCCAGACTGATCCTGGCTGACGAACCCACGGGTAATCTCGATACCGAGAATGGCGCTCAGGTCATGGATATCCTCCAGCGCCTGAATGACGAAGGGGCGACCATTGTCATGGTGACTCACTCCCCAAGCCACGCTGATCTCGCGAAGCGCCGTGTCGACATGCTCGATGGACGTATTGTGCTTTCTGCGGACATTGCGATCTAGGAGTGTGTCTGATGCTTTCATCCATTTTTGACGGAACGGTGCGTGAGGCGCGACGCCATCCGCTACATACGACCTTGAATGTTTTCGGTCTCGCTTTGGGGGTCTGTGTCTTTCTCACACTCAGTCTGCTCGTGCGCTATGAATATAGCTACAACACATCCATCCCCGATGTGGACCGGATTGTACGTGTCGATAGTCATTGGGCCCAGGTCGGTACTGCACCATACGAAACGGTATCAGCACCATTCAGAGCTGTACCTTTTCTACGCGAGGACTTTCCAGAAATAGAAAAGGCAGTTCGTGTTGTCCCCACGACCTTACAAATAAAACGGGAAGGATCGTTTTCGTCGTTTACCTCCTATCAGGTAGATTCGAACTTTTTTCAGGTTTTCAACTTTAGACTGCTCCAAGGAAACCCGGCGAACGCCTTGGCACGCCCAGATGGGCTGGTTCTCTCTGAGCAGGCAGCCCACCGCATGTTTGGGACTGTGGATGCTGTCGGACGCAAGGTAGAACTTATTAACGACGGCAAGAAAACAGAACATGTCGTAACCGGAGTTCTGTCACGTCAAAGCGATCCTGGAATTTTTTCAGATACTGAAATCCTGGTGCCTATTCCGACAGAAGACGCGAATACCAAGGCCTGTTATCAGCGCTGGGGAAGCTCTTGCGGAGAAATTTATCTGAAGCTGGTTAATGCTGAGGACATATCAAATATTTCTCAAAGATTAAGAGATTTTGTGATCCACCGGGCTTCTGGCTCAGATAGCGATGACTCATCTTTGGGGGCACATCCTGACAAGCAGTTTTCTCTTTCTCTCCTCCCTATTACGCAGCAACATTTTCATGACATTACAGTAAGAGGAGGGGAAGGAGCCGCCGACCAGAATGTTGTCAACAGTATTGGCGTAATTGGTTTGCTAGCGCTGGGACTTGCGTGTGCAAACGCTATTAATCTCGCAACTGCGCGGGCTATGCTCCGGGCCCGGGAAGTTGCTGTCTGTAAGACACTGGGGGCATCTCGGCAGCGTTTGTTTACCCAGTTCATGGGAGAAGCGTTGCTGACTGCCACAATAGCCTGCCTAATCGGGCTTGCCTTGTGTGAAATTCTGACACCGATTGTCGCTGTTATGAGTGGTGAAGCCGTTAGTGTTCGCTACAGTTTTGTGCTTCCACTGTTACCGATTATTGTCATTGGAACTGGATTGGCAAGTGGGACATACCCTGCGACGGTTTTGTCGCGATACCGACCAGCTGCGGTGCTTGCAGCTGCGCGGATGCCGTCAGGTGGTCGGCTAGAAGCCAAGCTGCGGAATGCGCTGGTTGTCGTGCAATTTGCCATTGCTGTGACGATCGTAATCTGCACGTTTGTCATTGACAGTCAGACCGCCTTTATACGGAATGCCGATCGTGGATACGCCATGTCGGGCTTGCTGGTAGGTTCGCCGTTACCATCACAAGACATCACCGTTCAACGTAAGGTTCTGAACGCCTTACACTCTGTGCGTGGTGTCAGGGCGCTAGCATTTGGCGAACTAGGCCCCAATCCCCCCAATCAAAATCGATCTACATACAAGCTTGCGGATTCAAAAGACAGAGTAAGGGTACATCTTCTTCTTGATCGGGTCGGCCCAGACTATTTTAACACATATAAGCCGCACCTACTGGCCGGACGCTGGTTCGACCCCAAATATGGACAGGATGAAGGACCCGATAATCAGGCGCTGGAGAACGGGGTCGGTAACTTTAACGTTGTCGTCAACGGAACAGCGGCCATGCGGTTCGGTTTTACAACACCGGACGCCGCTATTGGTCATGTGATTTCTGATCAAGCCCTGCGGGCGACGATCATTGGCGTTGTCGCCGATTTCCGCTTCGTCTCACCTCATGAACCTGTTGCCCCAGAGATTATCTATTACAATTCGCTAGCGCATACGCCATTTGATGACCCTATTCCTGCCATCCGTTTTGACGGTGTCTCTACTCCCGATATGATAAGCCGTCTCAATCGGGCATGGGCATCAGTCCTTCCAGATACACCAGCAAAATTTCAGTCCGTTGATGACCGAACGCAGGAGTTCTATCAAGGGGACGAACGGCGGGGACGAATATTCACTCTTGGTGCGATCACGGCACTCTTGATCGCCTGTATGGGTCTTTTCAGTCTTGCATCCTTTGCCGCGGTGCGGCGCAACCATGAAATTGGTATCCGGAAAACACTTGGTGCGTCAGCTCAGCAAGTGATCCTGTTGTTGTTAGGAGATTTCCTTCGACCTGTTTTGCTCGCCTGCATGATCGCCTCTCCGATCGCGTGGGTCACCATGCGGTCCTGGCTTTCGGGGTTCGATCAGCGCATAGCGCTGAGCCCGCATCATTTTCTCATAGCTATTGCTGGTGCTTTGTTCATTTCGGTTTTGACCGTACTCGGGCAGACGCTTCGCCTTGCGCGTGCTGAGCCTGCCCGTGCGCTGCGCGTGGAGTAACGCGCATGAAATACAAGTTTTCAATTGTCGTTCTCCTGGGGCTGCTTCCTGGAATCGTACACGCACAGACTTTACAGGAGGCGCTAGCTCTGGCTTATCGAGGCAACCCAACATTGCTAGGTGAACGGGCAAACCAGCGTGCAGTAACGGAGAATTCAGCACAAGCTCGCAGTGCCTGGCGTCCCACCGTCACTGTCAATATGGACGCCAATTACCAGCAAGGTCCTTATACTGATGCGTTTGCTCTTGGTCCTTACACGTCAAACTATGCTGAGGGGTATGTCCAAGCGAAGCAGACGATCTATTCTTTCGGGCATACAGCCAATAAGGTGCGCGCAGCAGATGCTCGTTCGCGTGCCGAACTGCATGGCTTGAGATTGACAGAAGCGCAGGTCTTCACCAACGCAATTACGGCATACGTGGACGTGCTGCGGGATCGTTATATTCTTGATGTGCGGAAAGCCGATCTTGAGATGCTGGAGCGTCAGGTGCATCTGGTCACCACTCGCTATACGCTTGGGGGGGCACCAGCGGAACAGGTAACGCGTACAGATGTCGAGCAGGCCAAAACACGACGGCATTCGGCAGAAGTCTCCCTTGCTCAAGCTCAGACAGCATTGGCGTCTTCAGAAGAAAACTTCCGTGCTATTATTGGAATCTCACCTGGTCATCTCGTGATGCCGAATGACTTACCAGGGATGCCATTGACTATCAAAGACGCCAGAACAGAAGCGATTGCTGCCAATCCACAGCTTTCACAAATGAGAGAAATCAAGGCTGCAACTGCTGCAGACATTGATACTGCCCGTTCCCAGTGGGGACCCCAGATTCAGGTGCAGGGCACGTTTGGCACGATCGGACCAGCTTCGCCTTTTCGGGGAAGAGAATATAGTGAGCAGGTGGCCGGGACGGTATCGCTCGTACAACCTATTTATAACGGTGATCTCTATAATTCCCAAATTCGACAAGCCCGGGAAAAAGACGAGCAAGCGAGGCAAAATGTTGAACTGGCACGGCGCAAGGCAATCCAGACGTTAAGTTCCAACTGGCGCGCAGTTGAAAATGGGAGAGCTTCAATTCAAGCGGCGACAAGAGAAGTAAATTCGGGAGAGATGACACTTAAGGGTTATCAACTTGAATATGGTAACGGATTGCGGAGCACGACCGACGTTCTGTATGCTGATCAAAATCTACGCGCCGCGCAAATCGATCTTGCGACAAGCCGTCACGACACGATTGTGGCTGAAGCCGCCTTATTGGCTGCGATGGGCAGACTGCAGGCAGCTTCCCTTCTGCCAGATGAAAAACATTACGGTGCAGAAGGCACGTTGCAGTATGCACAACGTCGGGGATGGGAACCACTTGAAGCACCGATCTCTGCGCTCGACAAATTGGGGAGGTAATTATAGGAGTCGTCGCGAAACGTGTTGGAATTCGGTGATGCGATCTGGAACGGCATGACGGTTCTGAAGCTGTCAGATGGGATTATCATCGTCCATTATGGCACATCGATGCCGCATGGAGGAGGCTACCCCACCTGACAGCTAGGCTCCGACCAAATGTCTCAAAAACCGAGACCGGCACTCCAACTCGCCCGCCAAATTGCGGGTGATGATATCTACTCACATCTTCCAAAATGATTTTTGAGTGCCTGCTCAGCTACACTCCACAACTGTCTACGTTCTGTGCTTTCCTCGGTCAGGGCCGCTTCCTTCTTTTTCTTTAACCGGTCAACCGCAGCTTTCTCGGCCCTACCATCTGATCCGGTGGCCAGGCAGTTCCCGCTAGCTACTGGACAAGCGCCAGCCCCAAGATTCGAACTGTGCTGTCGCCAGTAATCGCCTTCGGCCTGTCCGTAATCTTGCCAGAGCTTCGCTGACGGCGATACGACATCCGAAGCCCTTCTAATCGTGTCGATATCCGTGAATAAACAGCTTCTGTTATTGACCTTAATCCAAAAGAATTGCTTGTTCTGACGGTACGCGCTTTGTAGCAGACTTGCGTCGCGTTTAACTCCCCAGGAAGAGGTGTGAGTGTCTAAATTTGGTTCAGGCCCTAGCATATAGACAACATACCCCGTCACTTCTGGTGGGGCTGGCGAGGTTGCCTTACCTCCGATAGTAGCTGACGCAGCAAGGCACCGTTCGGATTCCGAAAAGGTTATAACAACCAATAAAATAAAAAGAAAACTATGAATAACTCTCGTGTTTCGAGCGAATATCTTTAAAAACATTACAAATTTGTTAGTAACAATATCTATTAACTCCTTACAGTCGACTATTACTTTTAACGTGCATGCTTTCCTCATTATGTTAACTCCGTTAGTGCGAAGAAAAATATTCAGGAATCTTCAGCGCTACAATGCTCTTTCCCTAAGGTTACATTCGTGACGGATAGGGACGTGAAATTCTGGAATGCGTCTACACCAGGAATAGAGATCGTCAAGAAATCCCTTGTGAGTTGAAGCCATTTCCATAAACGGCGAATAGGCACCAAACACTAAGTCGCCATTATTTACCCAAACTAAAACCTCCCCCATCAGCGATCTGGTAAACTGCGAAACATGCTGCGCAAGCCCGATGATTTTTTCCAACACTTCTTGATCGGAGCCTTCCCCGCTCAAAACAGTTATTGTCACTTGACACTTGGCATCCACAAGAAAAGCAAAGATGAGAGGCTTGCCGACTACGGGTCGGACGGCGAAGCGGTGCCAATTTTTTTCTCGGCGATCAAGTTTGTCACCTTCCCGCCATTCAAACAATGACCAAACGGATTTACGAAGCCAGTCCAGCGCCCAATCAGGAAAATCTTCACCGCCGAACCCATAGAAGTAATCCGGAATAGCGACGGATGAATAGCGGGCAGCGTAATACCACTGATTGGGCAACGCCATCAAAGAGCGTGAGATTCCACGAGGGCCATAATCGAATGCGGAACAAATTGAGGTCGCTGCTAACTTTTTTAGAGTAATATATCCCCATCCTGGCGAGAAGCTTTTACAAGATGGGTGTGCAAATATCGATAGATTTTCTAGGAAAAAGGTATTATTGATGATCACGCGTCTCCGGAAAAAATCATGCAACGCGGCCGGGAGGTCAATATCAAGATGACCGTCTTGAAAGTCCCATCTACACTCCCCCAGAATATCAGATACGGGGACCGTTTCTACCCTAGGCATCAGCCGTAACGAACGGTTTATTCCGTCATTCACTTCGTTAGAAACTAAAAGTAGTATCGAGGTCATTACTAACCACTCCTTGAGAAGTCCTTAAATATCTATTTATAACAGTCTGCTGAAGAGTTTCGGCAATACGAGCATATTCTTTAGTAACTTTGTCAGGACGACCAAACAGACTAAGAAGATTATTTGGTATAAAAAAACCATATAATATTTCTAGGGATCGACACCTTATTCGGTCACCCTCTGAAGCGATCGATGCGGGCTTATGATGCGCCAACCCGATATATAGTCTGAGGCAGCAGTAATAAATAATAATAGCGTGCGAGAAGGAAGAATCTGGTATTAAATTCCCTGACCAAGGGGAAATTGCTCGAACTTCCTTACCCTTGTAGGAGAAATCACCATATATACGCTCCCAACTTGAAAGCAAAACATGTAAGCTTTCGTGAAGTAGAGATTCAGCACACGACGAAATGGACTTTTCTTCTAAATGAAAATTTAAAAATCTTATACATCCGAAATGACTTGTAGTATGATCGGAACTGATTGTGCGACCGTTTAATACAGCTTGCTCGTAATTTTCTGCGCTCTTCCGCAATACGATGCGTTTTGCGAAGATATCAACGATCTTGCGATAAACCGGGTTGCAGGTTTCGAGGAGAACGAGCGCCTTTTCTAGCTTCTGTACGATCAAAACGATTTCGCTTTCCAGGAACTGTAAGCGAGGTTGGCTTAATGTTCCACTGGTTGGATTGTGCGCAGTGGCGATTGGACTTTCGGTATCTAGTACCGACCCGTTCGATAATACTAGCTGACCCTTGACTACTGTGTTTCCATTGATACTTGACGCTAGGGATACATCTCCATATGGACTCCAAACGGCTTCATGCCCTGCGGGCAAATCTTGTATTAGGCCACAAATAGCATTTGCAATTAAATATTCGCGTTTAATAGCAGAATAGATTCTATCCGCTTTTATGCAATTTGTCTTTAACCCCACACCGTTGAAATCATATCCGTCGAGGTAGACACTCATCTCCGTGCTGAGATGTAGTCTTACGCGATGGTTCGGAGGAAGAGCGTTATATGTCTTAAGGAGATCTTTAATGAAATCGGCTTGGAACGATACCCGGATTAGGTCGAGGAGACGCTTCTCCGCGAATTCTAAATAGGCCGCCTCAATTTGCTCGAGCCACGATACACCGTTCTGCACCTCATCGATAATATTCAATAAGACATTTGCCTCAGATGTTAACAGCACTACCTTCTCCCGCGCTTGCGCAGCTTGTCTGAGCGCTTCTGACCTTCGCATGGTCTGGAATTACGCGACATCGGCAGCAAGTGTGCGGCCCCGGTCGTGCGCCGCACACCCCCCATGATTTGATCAAACGTTGAAAATTTTGCTCGAAATTACCGCAGCAGCGACCTGCTGCTGGTCGTGATCGTGGTCATGATCGTGGTTGCCGAGGGCGATTTGCTCCGCGCTAGTTATTCCGAACTGGTCGGCCTTGGTAACGTCAGCGACAGAAAGGTTTTTCGGCGAGTAGGTCGTGGCGAGGGCGGGCTGGACGACCGCTACGGTTAAACCTAAGGCGAGAGCCGAACTCGCTACGCGCACAACTTTCTTATTAGCTGGAATGTTTGACATGTTTGCACCTGTAAGGTTAATGGGCACTGAGCCACGTTATAGGCAGATCGTGCATTTACCGTGGCGAGAAATAGGTTCCTGATTCCTCGTCTTAATTGTCAAGAAAAAACGATCCCGATTCGCCCTCGGTGAACTGCTGCGTAGAGCGCAGACGACAGCCGCAGTGGAAAATCTTTCGGGCGTTTTGTCGCTGTCCTGAGAAGGACGCTCTTGACGAATAAGGAAGATTGCTCGTCGGGGTTTGCCACGACACAGTGACTGTGACTTCGGGGTAGGCGCGACATAAGCGACCTCGCTTCGAATTTGCTTGCGTGTCCTTAGGTGACACCGGCGCTGCCACCGCATCTCGTCTTGCGCGTGAAGAGGTCATGGTCATGCCGTGGGCCGGGTAAGCCAGATGCTGATGATGGATGCGTTGTGTGAGGCGCAGTCGTCCGTTAATCGTGAGGTCACGAGACATGTTCTGTCCGTCCTACATCACGTCCACCTCCCACGGGTTGAGGATAGCTGCACCCGTTAGCAGAAAATCCGCAACGTTTCGGGTCAAAACCGTCATACCATGCACAAGCGCCGCAGCCGCGATCTGGGCGTGGATCGGGCACGTAAAGAGCAACGCCACCGCAGCGTCCACCGGAACGATCCGTTCCGCGAGCTCCGGCGGAACGAGGTGATCCATCCACTCGCGGAGCCTTCTGTCCTGGACAGCATCCCGACGCTCGATCCGGAGAATACCGCCCTCAAGTTCCACAACGGTGACCACCGACAGAAAAAGCAGAGTAGCGTCCACCCCGGGCCGGCCATGACATGGCCTTCACACGGTGCGCGTTCATTTCGCGAACGCCTTTTAACTCGTGTTCCTGTTTTGTTCGTGTTTATCCTTCCGGCCGGGAGGCATCACGTCATGAAAAGGCACGATCCAGATACGATCCTTCTGCTCCGCGAGCAGATCGCACGGATCGAACGACATCATGGAGCGTCCGGAGCCGGACGGAGACTGGCCACCGGTCTCGATGACCTCGACGATCATCTCAAAGGCGGCCTGCTGCGAGGAGCTCTCCACGAATTCTGTGGCGTAAGGCAGGACCGCGCCCTGTGCGCCCGTCCGGCGCACTTTGCCGCCTCCATTCTTGCACGGCATCCCGGTCAGATCGTCTGGCTGTCCGGCACGCCGCTCGATCTTCACGCGGACGGTCTGCATGCCGCTGGCCTGTCGCCGGGACGGGTCATCTGCGTGGAGGCCGCTTCCAGCGGCGAGGTTCCGGCCCTGTGCGAAGACATCCTGCGCGAAAAAGGCCTTCTGGCGCTCGTCGCCGAACTGGATACGCCCCTGACCCTGACGACTTCACGCCGGTTGCAGCTTGCCGCCGAGACAGGCCGGGTCACCGGTTTCCTGCTCCACCGGCCTGCGCATCGGCAGGGGGACCGTCCTTTGCCTCCCAGCGCCTGTCATACACGCTGGCGCATTGGCAGCGAGCCCAGCATCCTTCCCTTCTCGCCGACAGCTCTTACACCCCCGCCAGGCCCGCCCCGCTGGCGGGTCGAACTGCTCCGGCAGCGCGCAGGCCGTCCCGCCTCCTGGCTTTTCGAAGTCCCCGAACATGACACGCCGTATTCTGTCTCTCTGGCTTCCCCTCTGGCGAACCGATCTGTGGCATCGCCGTCATCCCGACACCTGCACGTCGCCGGGGCTGGTGCTGCACTACCATGATGGCCGCAGACTTACGGTTCTGGCCGCAGATGCCACGGCGCAGGCTCGGGGTGTCAGGCCCGGCATGAGCCTTGCCCATGCCCGCGCCGTGGCTCCGGATCTCCATGCCACAGATGGAACGCCTGATGCTGACCGGCTCGCCCTGACGCGGCTGACGGAATGGTTTCTGTGGCTCTCCCCGATCGTTGCACCGGACGGAGAGGACGGCGTGTGGGTCGATACTGCGGGCTGCGCGCATCTTCATGGCGGAGAAGCGCCCATGATGGCCGAAATCCGCCGTCGGATCCAAAGCCTGGGCTATACGTGCCGGCTGGCGCTTGCCGACACACCGGGTGCGGCCAGTGCTCTGGCGCGCTTCGCTCGCGCCCCCTGCACCATCATCTCGCCTGGCACGCAACGTCAGGCTCTGGCGGCGCTCCCTGTTCAGGCATTGCGTCTGGCTCCCCCGGAAACAGACGCGCTCCTGCGGCTGGGTCTCCGGACGGTGGGGGCTCTGTATGACACGCCGCGCGCCCCGCTGGCCCGTCGTCTGGGCGGGACCGTTCTCGCCAGGCTGGATCAGGTGCTGGGTTTGCTCCCGGAGCCTGTGCAGCCCATCCGGCCCGTCGAAGCCATACGGGAACGACGCAGCTTCGTGGAACCGATCGCCACAGCAGGCGCGCTGGCCACGGTCATTGCCGTTCTGGTCCGGGCCATCTGTGAAACGCTGGAGAGACGGGGCGAAGGGGCTCGGCTCGTTGACCTGCTGTGCGAGCGGGTGGATGGAACCGTGCAGGCGATCCGGATCGGTACAGCCTCACCTGTCGCCGATCCTGTCCATCTCTCACGCCTGCTTGACGAACGCATCCCGATCATCGAACCCGGGTTCGGGATTGAGGCGATGACGCTTGTGGTGACGCGTGCCGAAGTCCGTGGGGCCGCCGCGCCAACCGGGGAACTGGTGGGGCAGGACGATGTGCCTCAGGGGGGCTCGAATATCAGCTGTCTTCTGGACCGGCTGCAAAACCGCCTGGGCCCTGGACGTGTCAGCATACTGGAGCCTGCTGCATCCCATCTGCCCGAATTCAGTCAGACCAGATGTCCCGCCAGCGGCGAGAAAGGAACCATTTCTGCGGACCGGGCCTGCTCCTGGCCCCGGCCCGTGCGGCTTCTGAATCCGCCAGAGCCGATTGACGTTACGATTGCGGGCCCGGAGGAACCCCCGACCTCCTTCCGTTGGCGTGGCGTCCATAGTGTCATCCGCGCCGCTGACGGCCCGGAGCGCCTGCATGAGGAATGGTGGCGCAGCGCTGATCCTTACGGGGTCGTCCGGGATTACTGGATCGTCGAGGACAAGGCGGGCGAACGCTACTGGATTTTCCGCCGCGCATCGCTTGCCGAAGTACCATCCGCCCGGCCGGACTGGTTCCTTCATGGCCTCTTCTGAACGCCGGAGACCATGACGGACAGTCTCAAACCGGCCACAGCGGAAGAAATTGCTGACGCCCTGATGCACGCGCTGCGCTTTGACGGCCGACGCCGCACACATGATGCCGACGAACTGATGGCCGCCCTC